>ENA-OPCD01001365-OPCD01001365.1-human-gut-metagenome-genome-assembly--contig:-NODE-1365-length-18884-cov-7.505709_pt1 | contig 18884 bp, 15 predicted proteins | sample MGYA00241560_ERZ501471 | MGnify/ENA primary metagenome ERZ501471 (study PRJEB25962, sample SAMEA2042578) | human gut metagenome | biome: human gut; feature: human-associated habitat; material: faeces...
TGAACTCCAGATTATGTGTGTTCTTTTTACAGAAGATGTAGGCGGAATTCTCCGCTTAGAATTTGATGAAAAGGGAAATCTTAATCTGACTGTGGAATCAAAGGAAGATGATTTCTTCTTTGACGAAATAGGAAGTGTTCTTAAGATAAAGCAGCTTCGTGCAGAAAAGAGAGAGCTTCTGGAGAATATGGAAACATATTTCAGAGTATTTTTCTTACAGGAGGGACAAGATGTTATTAGCGATTGATATTGGAAATACAGATTTTACGATAGGAGTCTTTCAGGGGAAAAAGCTGTGTGATACCTTTCGGATGAGAACAAAGATTAACCGTACTTCTGATGAATATGGTGTGTTTATATTAAACACTCTTCAGTACAAAGGATATGACACAAAGGATGTGGAAGATGTAATTATTGCATCTGTTGTTCCGGCTGTAATGCATTCATTTAACAGTGCAATTATTAAATATTTTGGATTAACTCCGATTATTGTTGGGCCGGGAATCCGCACAGGAATCCGTATTGCGACAACAAATCCGAAAGAAACAGGTGCAGACCGCATTGTAGATGCCGTTGCAGGATATGAGCTTTATGGAGGACCGGTTATTGTCGTTGATTTTGGAACAGCAACAACATATGATCTGGTCACAGAAGATGGAAGATTTGTTGGAGGTGTAACTTCTCCGGGAATCCGTACTTCTGCGAATGCTCTTTGGCAGCAGGCAGCAAAGCTTCCTGAAATCGAAATCAGAAAGCCGCAGTATATTCTGGCAAAAGATACGGTAACAAGTATGCAAGGTGGTCTTGTTTATGGTTACATTGGACAGACTGAATACATTATTCGTAAAATGAAAGAAGAGAGCGGTTTGGGAAAGATTAATGTAGTAGCTACAGGCGGTCTTGGAAAAATGATCGCGCAGGAAACAAGCTTTATCAATTATTATGATGCAAATCTTACTTTAAAGGGACTGCAGATTATTTATGATAAGCAGAAGCAGGGTTAAGTAATGACGGTTAAAGAGATATATGGAACAGATTTTCCAATAATTCTCGCGCCGATGGCGGGCATTACAGATTTGCCTTTTCGTATTCTTTGTAAAGAACAGGGAGCGGATGTTATGGTCACAGAAATGATTAGTGCCAAAGCTCTTTTTTATGGGAATAAGAACACATTGCCCCTTATGCAGACAGAAGAGGAAGAAAAACCAATCGGCGTACAGATTTTTGGATCGGAACCGGAATTAATGGGCGAGATGGCTCATAAAATCGAAGATAAGGGATTTTCTTATATTGATATCAATATGGGATGCCCTGTTCCTAAGATTGTAAATAATAAAGAAGGCTCTGCCTTAATGCTGAATCCGGAACTTGCCGGCCGAATCGTAAAAGAGGTTTCTAAAGCAGTGAGTCTGCCGGTTACCGTAAAGTTTAGAAAAGGCTTTGATGCTGATCATATCAATGCGCCGGAATTTGCTCAGATTATGGAAGAAAATGGTGCAGTGGCAGTTGCCGTTCACGGAAGGACAAGAGTCCAATATTATACAGGACAGGCAGACTGGGACATTATTCGTGATGTAAAAAATGCAGTCTCTATTCCGGTTATCGGTAACGGTGATATTTTTAAAGGGGAAGATGCTGTAAAGATGCGGGACTATACCGGCTGTGACGGAATCATGGTTGCCAGAGGTGCAAAGGGAAATCCGTGGATTTTCCGGGAAGTGAAAGCAGCACTTTCCGGGCAGCCAATCCCAGAACGCCCGACAGAGGAAGAAGTGATTTCCATGCTTCTTCGTCATGCACAGTTAAGCGTCCAGTATAAAGGCGAAAAAATGGGAATCCGCGAGATGCGAAAGCACACAGCCTGGTATACCACAGGGATGCATGGTTCCTCAACTCTTCGCAATAAAGTCAATCAGGTAGAGACTTTTGACGCATTGCAGGAACTGCTGATGCGTTGACAACGAAAATTTTTTGGATTATAATGGTGCTTTAAGTGAAGCAGAAAAGAAAGGTGTAGATTATGGTGGAAGCAAAAAAACATATCCTTACAAGTCAGGGAATGCAGGCATTAGAAGATGAGCTGCAGGATTTAAAAGTAGTTAAAAGAAAAGAAATCGCACAGAAGATAAAAGAAGCCAGAGAACAGGGTGACTTATCCGAGAATGCAGAGTATGATGCAGCCAAAGATGAGCAGCGTTCTATGGAAGCAAGAATCGAAGAACTTGAGAAGATCATCAAGAACGCTGAAGTTATTGATGAGTCCGCTTACGATAAAGATACAGTAAGTATCGGAAGCACAGTTAAGTTCTACGATGAAGAATTTGATGAAGAGCTTGAATACCGTATCGTTGGTTCTACAGAGTCAGATATCCTTAAAGGATTAATTTCTAATGAATCCCCATTAGGAAAAGGATTAATCGGTGCTAAGATTGGTGAGACAGTTCAGGTAGAAAGCCCAGACGGATTCTCTCGCTACAAAATTCTTGGAATCTCCAGAGAGTAAGAAGTAAAATTCTGGTTTGCCGCAGGCAAGGGAGAAGAACACCAAGAATAAAATAAGCCATATTTGTGACTTTAGTCGCGGCATGTTGAATGTTCGCTTAGACGCTCGCATCCAACACTTGCTCCTAGGCCACAAATATGGCTTATTTTATTCTCAGGTGGCGTCTCCTTCGCTGTGCAAAACAGAATTTACATCGTCAAAACTTCATGTTATACTAAAAAAGATTGAAGAAATTTTATTTAGAAATCGAGGAGCATCTATGATTGATCCGAAAAAGGTCCGTTTAATGACCAAGTTAGCGGTTTATGAAGAAGGTCCCGGAAAGAAAGACTTAAAGATTAACTGCTATAGCAAGAGAACCTATGTAAATATTAAACAGTTAGAGAGTATAATTGCAATAACAGTGGCTTATTTATTAGGTCTTGGGTTGTATTGCTTTGGAATATACACAGATATTATTTCACAGGGATTGAAGTTCCCTTATCAGAAATATATTCTTCATGCGATGATTCTTTATCTGATAATAATCATTATTGATTTTGTATGTACAAGAAGGTATTATACGAAGGTTTACGATAAGATGAGAGAGGATATAAAGCAGTACGACTATAATCTGTATCGTCTTGCAAGGTATATTCAAAAGGAAGAGAAGGACAGGGCATAATTTTATGATGGCACAAATAGTCTATTTTAAAGAATGGTTAATTGTTTTTTATAAAAAACATGTAGATGTGGTTTTGCCAGTACTAAAGCTGGTATTTGCCTTTTTTACTATGTGTATGTTTCAGGGAATGTTTCCTTATAATATGGTAATAAACAAACCAGGGATTTTTCTGGTACTTTCTGCCGCGCAGGCATTTTTACCGATATCAGTTTTATATTATATGATATCTATATTAATTATGATAAATTTATGGAAAGTGTCTATGGATATTTTTCTGGGATTTGTTATTTTTTCTATCATATGTTCACTGGCATTTGTGAGAGTAGATAGAAAACACGCAGTAATTCTTATAGTAACTGCGGTAATGTTTTATTTAAAATTAGAATATCTTCTTCCGGTTTTGCTTGGAATGATTGTCGGATTTGGGGCGATTCTTCCAGCAGCGGCAGGAGTGGTAGTTTATTTTCTGTCTGTTTATATGACGGATGTAAGCACGCTGCTTACCACATCATCGAGTTCTAGTTTTGGAATGGGTCTGCAAAGAATTGTAAATTTGATGTTGATTGATAAAAAGCTGCTTGTATTTTTGATTACATTTAGTTTAATTATTTTTATTACAACACTGCTTTGTCATTTGTTTTATGAGAGAGCGTGGCTATTTGCAATTTTTATAGGGCATATAGCGATGATTCTATTATTATTGTTTGGAAGATTGATTTTTGAACTTGATTATAAGATATGGCGCCTCTTCCTTGAGATGATTCTGGGAATAGGATGTTGTTATATTTACCGATTTTTCAGAGGAATCGGAGACGTATCAAGAATTGAAAAGGCATCTTTTGAAGATGACGAATATTTTTATTATGTAAAGGCAGTTCCTAAGATTAAAGTTACACAAAAGGATAGGAATGTGACAGATATTAAATCCGGCGAGAATGAGGATGACATCTTATTCGATGATATAACAGAAGAAACCGACCTGTTTGATGGGAATAGGGAGGAAGCAGAGAAAGAGTGAAAGGGCTGGATAACAGATTATGCAGTTAATAAGTATAGGACAATTTCACAAAGTAATAGAAAAGTATTTATATTGGCTGTCTCTGCCATCTATTGGATTTACTGATATTTTGGAGATAATCATTATCAGTGTGATTGTTTATCAGATGTTGAAGTGGGTACAGCTGACTCGGGCATGGACGTTATTTAAAGGAATTATTATGCTGCTGTTGTTTGCATTATTTGCAGCGATATTTCAGTTAAATACGATATCATGGCTGCTTTCGAATTCTCTTGGTGTGGGAATTACTGCAGCAATTATCATATTTCAGCCAGAGCTGCGTCGGGCTTTAGAGCAGTTGGGACGAAAAAAGATTTTCAGTAATCTTTTTTCATTTTCCACAGGAGAGTATGATGGAAGACAGTCAGTCCTGACAGAGAAGACAATTAATGAGATTGTGCGTGCTTCCTATGAGATGGGAGCAGTAAAGACAGGTGCACTGATGGTAATTGAACAAAACGTTGCTCTTGGGGAATACGTGCGAACTGGAATCTCCATTGACGGAATAGTTAGCAGCCAGCTTCTTATCAATATCTTTGAGCATAATACACCATTGCATGATGGAGCAGTCATTATAAGAGGCAATCGTATCGTGTCAGCAACCTGTTATCTTCCGTTGACAGATAGTATGGATATTGGAAAGGAATTGGGAACAAGACATAGGGCCGCAGTGGGAATCAGCGAGGTTTCAGACAGTCTGACAATTATTGTTTCTGAGGAGACAGGTGCTGTGTCACTTGCGAAGGATGGAAATCTGTATAAGCATTTGAAAAAAGAAGAGCTGTTAGAGAAGCTCAAACAGTTAAAGATTGACGAAGAAAATAATACAGATGTATTTAAAAAATGGAAGGACTTGTTGCGAAATGAAAAGTCAGAAAAATAATATGTGGATGAAGATACTTTCTGTCGTTATAGCAGTTTTAATATGGCTTTTTGTAGCAAATACAAATGATCCTGTAGTTACGAAGAGATTTTACAGTATTCCTGTAAAGGTAATGAATGAGGATGCACTTACAAAACGGGGATACGCCTATGAGATTCTTGACGGAGAAGAAGTAAACATTACCGTAAAGGGAAAGAGCAGTATTGTCCGTTCCATGGGAATTTCTGATTTTCAGGCGATTGCGGACTTTTCAAAATTGTCAAAAGTAGATGCTGTTCCGATTGATGTCACAGCTAAGAAATATTCTGACCAGCTTGATATTACACTTGGAACAACCAATACTATGAAGATTAAAAAAGATGAAGTCGTGACGATCAGTGTTCCTGTTAATGTTACAGCGAAGGGTGATCCAGCGGAAGGTTATGCTGTAGGAAGAGTGACAAGTACTCCTAATCTTATAAAAGTAAGCGGTCCGGAGAATCTGCTCTCCTCAGCGAAAGAGATTCGTGCGACAGTCAGTGTGGATGGAATATCTCATGATGTTACAGCTACAGATAAGCCAGTGCTGTATGATGAAGAAGGGAAAAAGATTATAAGTAATCAGATAGAGTTTGATACAGCGTCTATAGGAATTTATATAGAGCTTTGGAAGACAAAGACTGTAGATGTCAAGTTAAGTTATACCGGGGAGCCTGCAAAGAATTATCATCTTGTTTCTTTTGATTATGAACCAAAACAGATTACGATTGCAGCACCGGATGATATGCTGGAAAGTCTGGATTCCATTACATTAGACAGTGTATCAATTGAGGGGCTTACGGAAGATTATGAGAAGGATATTGATCTGACCCAGACAGTACTCCCTGATAATGTAATTTTGGCGAATGATGATACCAGTGATGTAAAAGTAAAGGCAACGATTGAAAAGATAACCTCACATAAGCTTTCCTTTACGAAAAAGGATATCAATATAACGAATAATACCAATAATTATAAAGTAAGTTTTGATAAGGATAGTGACTATTCTATTCTTGTGGATGGGGCAGCTTCTGCTGTAAAAAACCTGGATATTAAAGATTTTGTTCCGTGGATTGACATTAATGGATTAGAACCTGGAACTCATGAGGTATCACTTCATGTCAAAGATGTGGAGGGAGTTACAGTAGGAGCTACAACAAAACTTAAAATTACTTTAAAAGAGAATAATTAATGATTCAGAACATATTTGCCATATGGATTTTCAGGAATCTGTATGGCTCTGAATTATTATGAGAATCATTATAAATAGCGGATTTAATGAATTAAGGAAATGATTATATGAGACAAAAAACAGAAACAATGCTTTGTGTTGCCTTCATGGAACTATTAAAAAAATGCCCCTTTTCAAAAATCACGATACAAAAGCTTGCCGGTCAATGTGGAGTAAACCGGCAAACTTTTTATTATCATTTTGACAATATATATGATTTGATGTCAAAGGCATTTGAGTATGAATTAGTACATGAAAGCCGTATATATGAAGAAGTAACATGGGAGTATGCAATAAACAGCTTTTTGCAGTGGATGAAAGAGAATCGGGTAATCATCAGAAATATTCTTGCGAATGCGGAACTGCCGTATTTAAAGCGGGCTATGTATCCTCTTATTGCCAAAAGTATATCTTGCGGATCTTTTACGCAGGAGAGTACGCAACCTGCAATAAAACAGCAGGAAGAATTCTGTATCAACTTTTTGACAATAGGAATTACCCAGTATGTTCTTGAATGGGTGGAAAGCGATTTCAGGGAGTCGATAGAGGACATTGTTGATCATATGTCATGGCTATTGCAAAAGGTATATTCATAAATAAATTTTTTATATAGTGGTGATATCGAATGAGAACCGAATTCGCCGAGACTGGGGATGGAAAGTATTGGTTGCAACAAAAATCTGCCAGTATAAGAATGCCGGTGATATAGGAGGATTTTAATAGAAAATGATTTCCAGTACATCAAATGCAAAAGTTAAAAATATCATGAATTTAAAAAAGAGTGCCAAAGCCAGAAAGAAAGAAAAATGTTTTCTGGTAGAAGGCCCGAGAATGTTTTTTGAGATTCCAAAAGACAGGATAGAAGAATGTTATCTTACAGAAGAATTTGAAGATAAATACGCAGAGGAGCTGAAAGGCTGGCATTATGAACTGATCAGTGAAAATGTATGCAAACATCTTTCGGATACGAAGACCCCCCAGGGCGTTATTGCGGTAGTAAGAAGAACGGAGCCAAGTATTGAGGAACTTCTTCATAAAGAGAAGAACCCTTGCTTTTTCCTGTTAGAGAATCTACAGGATCCAGGTAATCTTGGAACAATTGTGAGGACTGCAGAAGGAGCTGGAGTGACAGGAATTATCATGAACCGGGAGACTGTGGATATTTATAATCCGAAGGTAATCCGTTCCACGATGGGAGCGATTTTCCGTGTCCCATTTGTTATCGCAGACAGTCTGCCAGAAGTTATTTTCCAGTTAAAACAGAATGGGGTTTCTGTGTATGCAGGACATTTAAAGGGAGATGTATTTTATAAGCAGGATTACCGAGATGGCAGTGCATTTCTTATTGGAAATGAAGGAAATGGTCTTACAGATGAGATTACTGCACTGGCAGACCATAAGATAAAGATTCCGATGAAAGGGAAAGTAGAATCCCTGAATGCGGCAGTGTCGGCAACAATTCTAATGTATGAGACGATGCGCCAGAGAGAGTTTATGTAGTTTAATTCATTAAGTAAACAACAGACGAAGCCAGTGAACTTCATAAGCCATATTTGTGCTTTTAGTCGCGGCGCGTTGAATGTTCGCTCCACGCGCTCGCATCCAACACTTGCTCCGAGACCACAAATATGGCTTATGAAGTTCACTGGCTTCTGTGCTGTGGCTGGAGAAAGTGAATTAAACAGGGGGAGGGGATTTGGGGACAGAAGCTGATGTCTTCTGCTTACTCGAGAATGACTGGGAGTAGAGGGGATGATTTGACTTGACTATATTATATTGGAGCAAGAAGTAAGCTTCAATTTCCCTCTTCGGCACAATCCTCTATCATGATACTGTATAATTTGCTGATATCCATAAAGTTTGGAACAGTATATTTAAAGGTGGAGATAGTATCAAAATCACCTTCTGGAATCTTATAAAATTCGATAAGTTCGTCACTTACCTGTTCAAAACTTAAACAATGATTTACTTCAGCATCATATAATTATTTTTCAATTCCTTTTTTGCCGAGCAAATTAACAATAGTTCCTCGTTTGTTTTTTGTTTCGCGTGCAATATATTCTATTAAAGAGCATACATAAAAGTAATCATTTTGTTCCTTTGGTCTCATAAATAACCTCACTCCTTTCGAAAGTCAGACAGTCTAAAGCAGAAAAGGTGTGAAAGCTTATTTGATGTGCAGGATATTTAAATTCTGCTAATACCCAAAACTGCTTACGTGTAATTCTTCCTGATAAATAATCATTTACATAATTCCAGATAGTGTCATTTGCCATAGGACCCTCTACAATATCAAAAGAATGAGTCTTTCCACTTCTGTATTTTGCTATAAAATCTAACCATCCATCTGACAATTCAGGAAATTTTAGAATATTCAAATTTTCATTTGGTTCATAGTTATAATAATTTATTATTGGTTCTCCCGGACCTCGATTAGCCCATCGTATTGTCTACCTTAAATTATTTGTACAGTAAAATCCCCACGAAAAATCCTTCGTATATCGTGCTTTTCGAATCTCAGGAAATTGTACGATTTCTTTACTGTCATGGTATAATATCATATAAAACAGTCCTTTCTAAAAGAAGTTACATTCAGTCTATTATAAAAGATAATATAGAGGAAGTAATCAATGTCTACACAGTCAAAATTAGAGAGGGACTTTTACTATAATTATAAGGAGATAAAAGACATGGACAAAATCAAGATAAAAGCAATAGACGGAGATTTTTCTGTCTGTAAAGTAAAAGATTACTCAAAAGTGAACCTTGATGCCGAATTTTGCTTCACAGGAAAAACAGACGAAGAAAAATCCTTAGTTTGCTTAACAGAAGATGTACCAGAGAATACAATAGAAAGAGAAGACGGGTGGAAAGCATTTCGCATAGAAGGAATTCTCGATTTTTCCCTAATAGGAATCCTTTCTCAAATCTCAGCACTTCTCGCAGAAAATGAAATAGGAATCTTCGCAATCTCTACCTACAATACAGACTATATCCTCGTCAAAGAGAAAAACTACCTCAAAGCGAAAGAACTTTTGATTTAATTCGTTAGGTGGCGAAACAGACGCTTCTGAAGAGAAAAGAGACCCTATATCTGTGACTCTATCACTGCGGGTTGAATGCTCGCTTACCCGCTCGCATTCAATTTATAAAATTTATACCTTTAATATAATAAATTAAGAATAAAACGGAGAAGTCCTAACAAAATTTTTATAGCGTATTGAAAAATGGATAGTGCAGAAACTACCAGCTTTTATAGAAGTCAGCCATCGGAAAAGAATCTTTTGTCCTATTGGGCAAAATGGAACGTTTAGCACAACGGAATAAAAAGTAAATGTTTTATCCATGCTTCGTCTGCCAAGATCCTTCTGAGCAATCCGTTCACATTCTTCTCATCACGATGGCGTCTCCCCATTTTGTCAAATCAAAAAAGTTGCCGAATTTCTCCCTTTTTTCGCCGCTATTTTATACATATTATATGGAAGAAATTTTACTCCCATGTTTAACAAGTGAAAAAACTGGAAAAAATCAAGAATAAGAGAAAAAAATTAGTTGACATGGCTTGACAGATGTGCTATGATAATAAACTGATTCACAATGGGTCTGTATGCCTATTGGAAAGTAACCAGAAGATTTAACATTATGATTATTCAAGGGGTGAAAACATCGATGGAAAAGAATAGACTGCGTCCAACGCGAATTCCGGGAAGCAAAAACATCAGAATGAGCTATGCCAGACAAAAAGATGTTCTCGATATGCCGAATCTTATAGAAGTCCAGAAAGATTCCTACAAATGGTTCCTTACAGATGGATTAAAAGAGGTTTTTGAGGACATTTCGCCTATCACGGATTACAGTGGACAGCTCAGCCTGGAGTTTGTGGACTTTCAGCTTTGCAGGGAGGATAGAAAGTATTCAATCGAGGAGTGTAAAGAACGTGATGCAACATATGCAGCTCCTTTAAAAGTGAAAGTTCGTCTCCATAATAAGGAAACAGATGATTTTAAACAACACGACATTTTTATGGGCGACCTGCCATTGATGACGGAAACAGGTACTTTCGTAATTAATGGTGCGGAACGTGTTATCGTCAGTCAGTTAGTTCGTTCTCCAGGTATTTACTATGCGATCAGCCACGACAAGATTGGTAAGAAGTTATATTCTTGTACAGTAATTCCTAACCGTGGTGCATGGCTGGAATACGAGACAGACTCCAACGATGTATTCTATGTTCGTGTTGACCGTACAAGAAAGGTTCCTGTTACTGTACTTATCAGAGCTCTTGGCATTGGAACCAATGCTGAAATTAAGGAATTATTCGGAGAAGAGCCTAAGATTTTAAAAACTCTCGAAAAGGATACAGCAACAAACTACCAGGAAGGTCTTAAGAAGTTATATGAGAAGATCCGCCCAGGTGAACCTTTATCAGTTGACAGTGCAGAGAGCCTGATTAACAGTATGTTCTTCGATGCAAGACGTTATGACCTTGCAAAAGTAGGACGTTATAAATTTAATAAGAAGTTAATGTTCCGCAATCGTATTGCAGGACACAGACTGGCACAGGATGTACTTGATCCTTCCACAGGAGAAATCCTTTTTGAAGCAGGTGTAAGACTTACAAAAGAACAGGCTGACGCTATTCAGAACGCAGCAGTTCCTTATGTTTACGTTGAGACAGAAGAGAAAGAAGTAAAAGTCCTTTCCAGTATGATGGTAGATATCACAAGCTTTGTTGATGTTGACCCAGAGGAAGTTGGCGTTACTGAATTAGTATATTATCCAGCCCTTGAAAAAATCTTAGAAGAATATGATGATATAGATGAAATTAAAGCACAGATTCGCAAGAATATCACTGAGCTGATTCCAAAGCACATTACAAGAGAAGATATTTTAGCTTCTATTAACTACAATATCCATCTTGAGTATGGTGTTGGTAACGATGATGATATCGACCACTTAGGTAACCGTCGTATCCGTGCCGTTGGTGAGTTATTACAGAACCAGTACAGAATTGGTTTATCCCGTCTGGAGAGAGTTGTCAGAGAACGTATGACAACACAGGACATTGAGTCCATTTCTCCACAGACATTAATTAACATTAAACCAGTTACTGCTGCTGTTAAGGAATTCTTTGGAAGTTCTCAGTTATCTCAGTTCATGGATCAGCATAACCCATTATCTGAGCTTACTCATAAGAGACGTCTTTCCGCATTAGGTCCTGGAGGTCTTTCCAGAGATCGTGCCGGATTCGAGGTTCGAGATGTACACTATTCCCACTACGGAAGAATGTGTCCTGTAGAGACTCCCGAGGGTCCTAACATCGGTCTGATTAACTCTCTTGCAACTTACGCAAGAATTAATGAATATGGTTTTGTTGAGGCTCCATACCGTAAGGTAGATAAGAGTGACCCACAGAACCCAGTTGTAACAGATGATGTTGTATACCTTACTGCTGATGAAGAAGATAACTACACAGTAGCGCAGGCGAACGAACCATTAGATGAAGAAGGTCACTTCATTCACACTAATGTTTCCGGTCGTTACAGAGAGGAAACATCCGAATTTAGAAAGTCAAGAATTGACTTAATGGACGTATCTCCTAAGATGGTATTCTCCGTAGCTACATCCATGATTCCTTTCCTTGAGAACGATGATGCGAACCGTGCTCTGATGGGATCCAACATGCAGCGTCAGGCTGTACCACTGTTAAAGACAGAAGTTCCAGTTGTTGGTACTGGTATGGAAGCTAAGGCTGCCCGCGACTCAGGTGTATGTATTATTGCACATCATGCAGGTACAGTTGAGTACTCAACAAGTAAAGAGATTATCGTAAAACGAGAAGACGGAATCCGTGATACTTACCACGTAATTAAGTTTTCCCGAAGCAACCAGGGTAACTGTATGAACCAGAGACCTATCGTAAATAAGGGTGACCATGTTGAAGCAGGAGATATTCTTGCAGATGGTGCTTCCACATGCGGCGGCGAGATGGCTCTTGGTAAGAACCCATTAATCGGATTTATGACCTGGGAAGGTTATAACTACGAGGATGCCGTACTTTTAAGTGAGCGTCTTGTACAGAATGACGTATATACATCTGTTCATATTGAAGAATATGAAGCAGAGGCAAGAGATACAAAGCTTGGACAGGAAGAGATTACAAGAGATCTTGCTGGTCTTAGTGAAGATGTATTAAAAGATCTGGATGAGAATGGTATCATCCGTATCGGTGCAGAAGTTCATGCCGGAGATATTCTGGTAGGTAAGGTGACTCCTAAGGGAGAGACAGAACTTACTGCTGAAGAAAGACTTCTTCGTGCTATTTTCGGTGAAAAGGCAAGAGAAGTTCGTGATACTTCCCTTCGTGTTCCACACGGCGCTTACGGTGTTGTTATGGATACAAAGGTATTTACAAGGGAGAATGGTGACGAGCTGCCTCCAACAGTTAACAAGTCTGTTCGTGTTTACATTGCACAGAAACGTAAGATTTCTGTTGGTGATAAGATGGCTGGCCGTCATGGTAACAAGGGTGTAGTTTCCCGTGTACTTCCAGTAGAGGATATGCCATTCCTTCCTAATGGCCGTCCACTCGATATCGTACTGAACCCATTAGGTGTACCTTCCCGAATGAATATCGGACAGGTCTTAGAGCTTCATTTAAGTCTCGCATCTAAGGTGCTTGGATTTAATGTAGCAACACCAGTATTTAACGGTGCAGATGAGAACGATATCATGGATACTCTTGAGATGGCGAATGACTATGCGAACAAGACATGGGAAGAATTCGAAGAACGCTGGGGTGACAAGGTTAACGATGATATTATGAAGTATCTTTGGGATAACCGTGACCACAGAGAAGAATGGAAGGGTGTTCCAATCGACCGTACAGGTAAGGTTCAGCTTCGTGATGGACGTACAGGACAGGAATTCGATTCACCAGTTTCCATCGGATTCATGCATTATCTGAAGCTGCATCACTTAGTAGATGATAAGATTCATGCACGTTCTACAGGTCCTTACTCATTAGTAACACAGCAGCCTCTGGGTGGTAAAGCTCAGTTCGGTGGACAGCGTTTCGGAGAGATGGAGGTTTGGGCTCTTGAGGCTTATGGTGCTTCCTATACTCTTCAGGAAATCTTAACTGTGAAGTCTGATGATGTAGTTGGTCGTGTGAAGACATACGAAGCAATCATCAAAGGAGAGAATATTCCTGAACCAGGTATTCCGGAATCCTTCAAGGTACTTCTTAAGGAATTCCAGTCCCTCGCTCTTGATGTTCGTGTCTTAAAAGAAGATATGACAGAAATTGAGCTTCAGGAAGGCAGCGAAACAATTAATGAATCCCTTACTTCAGTGATTGAGAGCAGTCCGGATGATAACAATTATAAGGACGAGAGCAATCTTGGAGAGTATGGCTACAAAGAAAGTACTCTGGAAGAAGAAGCTGGACAGGCTGATGCACAGCCAGAGTTTACAGAAATGCCTTTTGGCGATTCTGATTTGTAAGATAGTTTGGAAGGAGTAACCTATGTCTGATATGAATAACCAAACAGTTGAACAGCCGGTTAATTTTGACGCCATTAAAATCGGACTTGCGTCTCCGGAACTGATTCGTCAGTGGTCTCATGGTGAGGTAAAAAAGCCGGAAACCATTAACTACCGTACTTTAAAGCCGGAAAAAGATGGTCTGTTCTGTGAAAGAATTTTCGGACCAAGCAAGGACTGGGAATGTCACTGTGGTAAATATAAAAAGATTCGCTATAAAGGCGTTGTCTGTGATAAATGTGGTGTTGAAGTTACAAAGGCAAGTGTAAGAAGAGAAAGAATGGGACACATCGAACTCGCAGCTCCAGTATCCCATATCTGGTACTTCAAGGGAATCCCTAGCCGTATGGGATTAATCCTTGATATGTCTCCAAAAGCACTGGAAAAAGTATTATACTTTGCTTCCTTTGTAGTTCTTGACCCAGGAACAACAAACTTAAGCAAGAAGGACGTTATCTCTGATGCTGAGTACCGTCGTGTAACAGAAGAATATAGGAATTCTGATGAAGGTCTTGGAAACTTCCGTGTAGGAATGGGTGCTGAGGCAATCAAAGAACTTCTTGCAGAGATTGACTTAGAGGCTGAAGCAGAAGAACTTAAGAAGAGTCTTAAGAATGCCAGCGGTCAGAAGAAAGCAAGAAATATTAAACGATTAGAAGTTGTAGAAGCTTTCCGTCTGTCAGGAAACCGTCCAGAATGGATGGTTCTTGACGCTGTTCCGGTTATCCCTCCGGATATCCGTCCAATGGTTCAGTTAGATGGTGGACGTTTTGCAACCTCCGATTTAAATGATTTATATAGAAGAATCATCAACCGTAATAACCGTCTTAAGAGACTGTTAGAGCTTGGTGCGCCAGACATTATTATCCGTAACGAAAAGCGTATGCTTCAGGAAGCTGTTGATGCGTTAATCGATAATGGCCGTCGTGGACGTCCAGTAACTGGTCCTGGAAACAGAGCATTAAAATCCCTTTCCGATATGTTAAAGGGTAAACAGGGACGTTTCCGTCAGAACCTTCTTGGTAAGCGTGTTGACTACTCAGGACGTTCCGTAATCGTAGTAGGACCAGAATTAAAGATTTATCAGTGTGGTCTTCCAAAAGAGATGGCTATCGAGCTTTTCAAACCATTTGTTATGAAAGAACTTGTAGCAAACGGTCTTGCTCATAATATTAAGTCTGCCAAGAAGATGGTAGAAAAGTTACAGCCAGAAGTTTGGGATGTACTCGAAGATGTTATCAAAGAACATCCGGTTATGTTAAACCGTGCCCCTACCTTGCATCGTCTTGGTATTCAGGCATTCGAGCCAACATTAGTAGAAGGTAAAGCAATTAAGTTACATCCATTAGTATGTACAGCGTTTAATGCCGACTTTGATGGTGACCAGATGGCTGTCCATCTGCCACTTTCCCAGGAAGCACAGGCTGAGTGCCGATTCCTCTTACTTTCTCCAAACAACTTACTGAAGCCATCTGATGGTGCTCCAGTAGCCGTTCCTTCTCAGGATATGGTCCTTGGTATTTACTACCTGACTATGGAAAAAGAAGGAGCTAAGGGTGAAGGTAAATGCTTTAAGTCTGAAAATGAAGCATATCTTGCTTACGAGAACAAGGTAATCACACTTCATTCCAGAATCAAAGTAAAGAGAAGAGGTATGAGACCAGACGGAACAATGGGAAGCCGTATTATAGATTGTACAATGGGACGTCTTCTTTTCAACGAAATCATCCTTCAGGATTTAGGGTTTGTTGACCGTTCTGATCCAGATAACTTCTTAAAGTTAGAAGTTGATTTTCAGTGTGGTAAGAAACAGTTAAAACAGATCCTTGACCGTTGTATCAGCGTACATGGTACAACTAAGACTGCCGAGGTTCTTGATAATATCAAAGCTCTTGGATATAAGTATTCTACAATTGGTGCGTTAAGTGTATCTATTTCCGATATGACCGTACCAAAAGAAAAACCAGAAATCCTTGCAGCAGCTCAGAAACAGGTTGAGTACATTACAAAACAGTACCGCCGTGGTTTCATGACAGAAGAAGAACGTTATAAAGCAGTAGTACAGACATGGTTCGCTGCCGATAACGAACTTACAGATAAACTGATCAGTGGTCTTGATAAGTACAACAACATCTTCATGATGGCTGACTCCGGTGCCCGTGGTTCTAACCAGCAGATTAAACAGCTTGCCGGTATGCGTGGACTGATGGCCGATACATCCGGACGTACTATCGAACTTCCTATCAAGTCCAACTTCCGTGAAGGTCTTGACGTACTGGAGTACTTCATTTCTGCACATGGTGCCAGAAAGGGACTTTCCGATACAGCCCTTCGTACAGCCGATTCCGGTTACCTGACAAGACGTCTTGTAGATGTATCTCAGGAACTGATTATTCGTGAACAGGATTGCTGCGAAGGAACAAACAAGATTCCAAGCATGTATGTAGAAGCTATCATGGATGGAAAAGAAACAATCGAATCATTAGAGGATCGTATCAGCGGACGTTATGCAGCAGAAGATTACAAAGATAAAGAAGGTAATCTCATTGTTGAAGCAAACTGCATGATTACTCCAAAGCGTGCGAAAGCAATTGTAAACGCAGGATATCAGCAGGTTAAGATCAGAACAATGTTAACATGTAAGTCCCATAACGGTGCATGTTCTAAATGTTACGGTGCCAACCTTGCAACTGGTCAGGCAGTACAGGTTGGTGAGGCAGTCGGAATTATTGCTGCTCAGTCCATTGGTGAGCCTGGTACACAGCTTACTATGCGTACATTCCATGCCGGTGGTGTAGCCGGTGATGATATTACACAGGGTCTTCCTCGTGTCGAGGAGCTTTTCGAGGCACGTAAACCTAAGGGCCTTGCCATCATCACTGAAATTGCTGGTCGTGCGGATGTAAAAGAAACAAAAGAAAAACGTGAAATCACTGTAGTAAATGAGGATAGCGGAGAAACAAGAAATTATGTAATTCCTTACGGTTCCCGTATCAAAGTTCTTGACGGTACTTACTTAGAGGCCGGTGATGAACTGACAGAAGGTTCTGTAAATCCTCATGACATCTTAAGAATCAAAGGTGCAGGAGCAGTTCAGGATTACATGATGCGTGAAGTACAGCGTGTATACCGTCTGCAAGGTGTAGATATCAACGATAAACATATCGAGATTATCGTTCGCCAGATGCTTAAGAAAGTTCGTATTGAAGAAGCTGGAGATAGCCGGTACTTACCAGGAGCACTCATTGATATCCTTGAATTAGAGGATGAGAATGAAAGACTTCTTGCAGAAGGAAAAGAGCCTGCAACAGCAGAGCAGACACTTCTCGGTATCACAAAGGCTTCTCTTGCAACAAGTTCTTTCTTATCTGCTGCTTCCTTCCAGGAAACAACAAAGGTTCTTACAGATGCAGCAATCAAAGGAAAGATTGATCCATTAATTGGTCTTAAGGAAAACGTACTTTTAGGAAAACTGATTCCAGCCGGAACAGGATTAAAGAAGTATCGTAACCTTCATCTTGATACAGGAAAAGTTGTCAACAAGATCGAAGAAGCAGACGAATTTGACTACGATGCAGCTTCTATGGAAGAAGAAATGCGTGATCAGAAGTCAGAGGATGCAGCAATGATGATGGATTCTGAAAATCTTTAATTAAGATACAGGACAGACGACCCCTGAGAATAAAATAATCCCTATCTGTGACCTGGGAGCAAGGTTTGAACGTTCGCGCGTCTAAGCGAACATTCAAACCGCAGCGACGAAAGTCACAGATAGGGATTATTTTATTCTCAGGGGCCTGACTGTGGCTGGAGTTGGTTTCTTCTGGGGTCGTCTGTTTCTGGCACTTCGAGAAAAATGAAATTCAATTTCCCCCTTGACAAAAAGATTTTTTAAATATATAATCTTTAATTGTGTGCGATGTATAACTATGTCCACATATGGGTATAATCAAGATGATTTGTCATATTGGTTTAACCTAAAGAAGAAACTATTAGCAACCACATTAGAAAATATGCATGGAGGTGAATTTCAGAATGCCTACTTTTAACCAGTTAGTTAGAAAAGGAAGACAGTCTGTAGCAAAGAAATCCACGGCACCTGCTCTTCAGAAAGGATTTAACTCCTTAAAGAAAAGACCAACAGATGCCAGCTCACCACAGAAACGTGGAGTATGTACAGCCGTTAAGACAGCAACTCCTAAGAAGCCTAACTCAGCGCTTCGTAAGATTGCCAGAGTACGTCTTTCCAACGGTATTGAAGTAACAAGCTATATCCCAGGTGAAGGACATAACCTTCAGGAACATAGTGTTGTTCTTATCCGTGGAGGAAGAGTAAAGGATTTACCAGGTACAAGATATCATATCGTACGTGGTACTCTTGATACAGCAGGCGTAGCAAACAGACGCCAGGCTCGTTCCAAATACGGTGCTAAGAAACCTAAGAAATAAATATCAGTGAGAATGCCGGAATAGCAATATTTTCTCTGTTGGTTGCAGGCAATATATTGACTTGTCCGAGCATGAACAACGGAAACAGAAGTTTCCATGAGTACCGATGATTTAATATTTCATTTCCTCATGGAAATGAAGAAATGAAAATCACATTTAATTAAGGAGGGAAGAACCGTGCCACGTAAAGGACATATCGCAAAAAGGGATGTATTACCAGATCCTATTTACAATAACAAAGTGGTAACAAAGCTTATCAATAACATCATGTTAGACGGTAAGAAAGGTGTTGCACAGAAAATCGTTTACGGTGCTTTCGACCGCATTGCGGAAGAAACAGGAAAAGATGCCTTAGAAGTATTTACAGAGGCTATGAACAACATTATGCCAGCTCTGGAAGTTAAGGCTAGACGTATCGGTGGTGCTACTTATCAGGTACCTATCGACGTAAGACCAGACAGACGTCAGGCATTAGCTCTTCGTTGGATTACTCTTTACTCTCGTAAGAGAAGTGAAAAGACTATGGAAGAGCGT
>ENA-OPCD01001377-OPCD01001377.1-human-gut-metagenome-genome-assembly--contig:-NODE-1377-length-18806-cov-3.762839_pt1 | contig 18806 bp, 15 predicted proteins | sample MGYA00241560_ERZ501471 | MGnify/ENA primary metagenome ERZ501471 (study PRJEB25962, sample SAMEA2042578) | human gut metagenome | biome: human gut; feature: human-associated habitat; material: faeces...
TATAAGGCTTTGGCTGCCAATGCGCAAGTTGAGGCAAATCGTCTTTATCGTCGTTAATGCCCTTTCTTGCCACACCGGAAAACTGGTCTCCCAAATCTCGGAATAAGGTGCCTCCCAAGCACACATTTATCATCTGCATGCCTCGGCAGATACCCATCAACGGTAAATCAAAGCGATACGCATAGCTCAAAATCAAGTACTCAAGTTCTTCACGCTCAGGCGTATGCTCGTCGATTTTACCGCTATCGCGAATAGCACCATAGCGAGCTGGATCGATGTCATTGCCACCGGTAAGAACAAAACCATCTATCAAAGGGAAAAGCGTTTCGTAAATATGGGAGTTGCCCGAAAGTGGCAGCAGCAAGGGGGCGCCGCCAGCCTTGATAATGGCGTCAGCATAGCGCTCGGGAAAACTCACCATCTTTTCGGTGGTGTTCTGGGAAGGAACGATGCCGATGACAGGCAGGTGCGAAATCTTGCCAGCACTTCCATTCGCTACCGTCATGACGTTCCCTTCCTGCAAGCCAGCGCAAACAAGCCAGCCGCTTTTTATTACTAGATGGTGTAGCTATCTATCGCAAGCTGGGAGGAACGATCCACCACATCCTGCAAAGAAATACCGCCCAGGTAACCCTTTACCAAATCGTGCAGACCCTTCCAAACGAAGATCTCATAGCACGATTCACCGGGAGACGCTTCCCCGGAAAGCTCATCGAGATAATCAACGGGCGCAAGCGAGCCCTCCGTTACGGTGAGCACGTCGAGCATGGTAATGTTCATGGCACTGCGCGCAAGACGATAACCTCCCGAAGCACCGCGAGCGCTACGAACCAGCTGCGCCGCCGCCAAGCTCGAAGCAATTTGCTCCAAGTACTTACGCGAAATGCTGGTAGCCTCAGCGATTTCCTTCAATGGCACCGGCTCCGTACCGCCATGCCCCGCCAAAAACACCATGAAGCGCACTGCATAGAGCCCTTTGGTAGATATCTTCATTGGTGCCTCCTGACGGAATGGTAAACATCATCAATGCATTAGCCCGAAGCAACGGGCAATGCACAAAACAACCTGTAATCATATAGGAATAAGACCATAATAGCACGGCGAATATGCCGACATGCAGGCTATCGTCTGCTGCGGGCAAATGACACTAGGTCGTGCAAATGAGCTGCATCCTCTTCATTGAGCGCTTCATCTGCAATTTCGAAGATAAGTTCCTGCCATTCAGCAAGCGTTTTGCCGTAGATAACCGCTTCGGCACCATGACGCTGGATGGCTTCCAGTGCCTGATTGGCGCTGCTATCGTTCAAGAGCCACACGCCTTCCGTTGCCCCAAATGCCTGCTCGATCGCGCAAAGAGAGCGCTCGGAATAGAAAATGCCTTTAACAAGCGCCGCATATCCCGCCATAAGCGGTGCAGGCAACGAATCGGCTGGGCGAATTTCCACAAAGTTCTTCAAGCGCACGTCGGGCCAAAACATAGAAAGCACGTGCTCGATATCGGCGCGGGTCATGGGAGCGTCACCGTAGGCTTCATAGGCAGACTGCCCATACACCGCACGCAAATTTGGCCCCGCAGGATCATCGGCGGAAGGGCGCGTAACGAAAATAGGGCACGTGCGAAGAATCCAATCGGCATAGTCCGCAAAGCCATAACCTTCGCTGAAAAGACCTGGTACCGAACCGCATCGATCGTTGTCCACGTTGCGCCATAGGGCAAATCGCGCCAATCGGGGCGCAGGCTCCGCCTCGAACACCGCCGTGTTGTCGGTGACACTTGCAAAGATGGGCGCCAACGCCTGGGCAATACGCATTTTTCGAATGGCATCGGCTTCATCGCGATAATCCACCGAAACTTGCGTAGAAGCAGAAGCGCGCATCATGCGTTCACCACGCGTGCCGATTTCCATGAAATAGTCGTTCATGAACCGGTAGCGTTGTTTCGGAATAAGCGTAAGCTCAAGCGCACGCGCCGTAGGATGATAACCGCTGGTAACCAGCTTGCATCCGTGCTCCGCCAAAAACAGATCAACTTTAGAACGGAATTCGCTGTACACACGGAGGATCTGACCGATAGACAAATATGGAGCGATGCTTATTTCAAGCTGAGCAGCAGGCTCAAGTGTAATGGAGGCCTCATCGCTAGCAAGCCCGATGAGGTCGCCTTCAAGGCCATAGGTGTGCTGCGGGTAAGCATCAGCTAAATGCGCCAGCACATCACGAACGCCAAATTCCCCTTCGCCCCCAGCGTACGATACGGGATGTTCGCCTTCGGCGGTAACCACGAAGTGTTCCACTTCAACGCCAAGGGCGCCAAGGGGTTTGTCCCCCTTCGCGCCCTCATTGAAGTAAGCGACCAGTGCCTGTTTGTTCTCTTGCTCGTAGGACATTCATGCCTCACTTGCCAAAGCAGTACATTAAGACGCCTGCTTCGGATCTTACTCGAAGTTGAACATCGCCGTAGAGAGATAACGCTCACCCGTATCGGGGAGGATAGCGACGATGACCTTGCCAGCGTTTTCGGGGCGCTGAGCGAGCTTAGTAGCGGCAGCAACAGCAGCGCCTGAGGAAATACCCACCAGCAAGCCATCCTTTGCAGCAAGCTCGCGGCCAGCCTCGAAAGCCTCTTCGTCAGCGATGGTGATAACTTCATCATATATTTCGGTATTCAGTGTATCAGGAACAAATCCCGCGCCGATACCCTGAATCTTGTGAGCGCCCGGATGGCCTTCTGAAAGAACAGGGGATCCAGCAGGCTCCACGGCAACAACCTTGACCTCGGGGTTCTGTTTCTTCAGATATGCGCCCGTACCGGAAACCGTTCCGCCAGTACCTACACCAGCAACCAGGATGTCCACTTTGCCCTCGGTTGCCTCCCAAATTTCGGGACCAGTAGTTGCCTCATGAACGGCGGGGTTGGCGGGATTGGTGAACTGGCTGGGAATGAAGGAGTTCGGAATCTCCTCGGCTAGTTCGGCAGCGCGAGCGATTGCGCCCTTCATGCCCTTGGCGCCCTCGGTGAGCACCAGCTCTGCGCCATAGGCTTTCATCAGGTTGCGGCGCTCCACGCTCATGGTCTCCGGCATGGTGATGATCAGGCGATATTTTTTGGCCGCAGCAACAGCTGCCAGACCGATGCCGGTGTTGCCGGAGGTGGGCTCAATAATGGTGCCGCCGGGCTGCAACTTGCCGGACTTTTCTGCGTCCTCTACAATGGCCTTCGCAATACGGTCCTTCACGGAACCGGCCGGGTTAAAATACTCCAGCTTCGCCAAAACAGTTGCTTTCAGGTCGTTCTCTTTTTCAAACTGGGTCAGCTCCACCAGCGGGGTGCCGCCAACCAGGTCCAGGATAGATTTATAAATTGCCATGATAATAACTCCTTGTCAAATTCAAATGAAATTGTCGGTCAAATCAGGCGTTCAGCGCTTTTACAGCGTCAAATCCCTGCTCCAGATCGGCGATAATGTCGTTGATGTTCTCTGTACCGATAGAAAGACGGATGGTGTTGTCAAAAATCTTCTGCTCGTTGAACTCCTGCTCAGACAGCTGAGAGTGGGTGGTGGTCTTGGGGTGGATCACCAGGGACTTTACATCTGCCACATTGGCCAGCAGAGAGAAGATCTCCAGCGCGTCAATAAAGGCCTTTGCCTCTTTTTCCCCGCCCTTGATGTCAAAGGTGAAGATGGAACCGGCGCCGTTGGGGAAATATTTATTGTACAGATCCTGATATTTGGGATCCAAGGACGGATGGTTCACATGCTCGACCAGCGGGTGATTTTGCAGGTACTCCAGCACCTTCTTGGTGTTCTCTACATGGCGCTCCACACGCAGAGACAGGGTCTCTACGCCCTGGAGCAGCAGGAATGCGTTAAAGGGAGAAATAGCAGCACCGGTATCGCGCAGCAGAATCGCGCGGATATAAGTGGCGAACGCAGCCGGGCCGGCAGCCTGCACAAAGCTGATACCGTGGTAGCTGGCGTTGGGTTCGGTGAGCTGCGGGAACTTGCCGCTCTTTTCCCAATCGAACTTGCCGCTGTCTACAATCACGCCGCCCAGGGTGGTGCCGTGACCGCCGATGAACTTGGTGGCGCTGTGGACTACAATGTCTACGCCGTACTCAATGGGGCGCAGCAGATAGGGCGTTGCAAAGGTGCTGTCCGCCACCAGCGGAATGCCGTGCTTGTGGGCGATCTTGGCCAGTGCCTCAATGTCCACCAAGTTTGAATTGGGGTTGCCCAGGGTCTCAAAGAAGATCAGCTTGGTGTTGTCCTGAATGGCATCCTCAAAATTTTGCAGATCGTCCGGGTCAACAAAAGTCGTCTTGACCCCGTGCTCCGGGAAGGTGTGCTCCAGGTAGTTGTAAGTGCCGCCGTAAATGGTCTTGGCGCTGACAATATGGTCACCGGCCTTGGCCAGTGCCTGGAAGGTGTAAGCCAAAGCAGCCGCACCGCTGGCGGTAGCCAAACCGGCTACGCCGCCCTCTAAAGCGGCAATGCGCTTTTCAAACACATCCTGGGTGGAGTTGGTCAGACGGCCGTAAATGTTGCCGGCGTCTGCCAGGCCAAAACGAGCCTGGGCGTGGTCGCTGTTATGGAACACATAAGAAGTGGTTTGATAAATCGGTACGGCTCTGGAGTCGGTAGCGGGATCCGCCTGCTCCTGGCCAACATGCAGCTGCAAAGTCTCAAATGCGTATTTCTTGCTCATAATTCAAATTCCTTTCAAGTTCAAATGATACAGTGTAAGTTACGATTAGGTCACATACATCGGCTCATTCGTCCAAATCGGAAATTTTGTCTTAACAAAGTGGGAAATAACCGGTTCATAGCGGTCTCCTGATTTCTTCGGGTCTCCCCGTTGGATTGACTTAACTATACACCATAATGCCTACTATGTCAATAGGTAATGTGGGAAAAAATAAAAAATTTTTTCTGAGCCACCAAGATTTCGCGTAACCAGGCCAAAAATAGCAAAAAATAAATGTGGAAAATCACGTTGCACTACAAAGCTGGCGGATACTATCCGCCGTCTCTGACGTGTATACCATCATCTTACACACCGATATGCACACATATTTAAACCCGCTGAACACCACACAAAAAAGCGACCTCCCGAGGGAAGTCGCTTTTCTCTATATATACATATTGTATCTGTTATTATACGCTTATTCTTTACCGGCGCGGCGCTGGGACAGGGCGGCAGAGATCTGCGCCTTCTTCTCGCCCACGATGTCGTACTTAAACATGGGGAAGATGGACAGCAGTGCCAGCACGCCCGGCAAGGCGGTATAAGCAAAAAAGATAATGTCCTTGGTCTTGGTGGTGAAAGTACCGGCACCCAAAGCGTCATAATAGCCGGACACCTGCACAAAGATCAGACCCACGGCGGTACCCAGTGCCAGACACACCTTAATGGTCAAGGTCAGGATGGAATAGGCGGCGCCCTCCATCCGCTTGCCGGTCTCATACTCGTAATAATCCACGCAATCGGCGGTCATGATCATGGGCATTAAGGTGACGGCGCCGAACTGCAAGCCGATCAGGAACAGAGATGCATAAAACAGCACGGTGAGCACCATATTGTCCGGTGACTGGAACCAGAAATGGCCGATCACAAAGGAGAAAATGGAAGCGGCAAAGCCGTAAACAGACAGAAGAATGTACGCCTTGCGCTCATCCAGCTTCTTAATCAGCAGGGGGCACAGCGCCATACTGATCATGGAACCCACGGCGGTAACGATACCCAAAACAGCCACCAAGTTTTGGCTGCCCAGGATCACCGTTGCGGCCTGTACCTGGATACCCATGGCCATCTGACGGCCAAAGCCCAGGAAGTAAGAAATAATCACCAGCATTAAGGGTTTATTGTTCTTCAGCGCGCCCATCATATCCTTAAAAGTGGTCTTTTCGCCGGCCTGGTAGGGCACCCGCTCCTTATTGAGCAGCGGAATCAGGGCAAAGAGCACACAACCAAAGATGGCGGTGAGCACTGCGGTCCAGAAAAACTCGGAAGCGATCATAGGCGTATCTGTCTCGCCGGACTTAACGAACACCTTGGACCCGCCGGGAATGATCAGGCAGGCAATCGGCACAATCACCACGCAGGCAGAAAAGCCGATCTGCTTAAAGGTATTGGAAATGGACACCACATTGGTGCGCTCCGTGGGATCCGGGGTCAGCACGGAAGCGATCCCCTGCGAGGGCACATCGCCCATGGTCATGGCAATGGACCAAACCAAGTAGGTGAGGAAGATCCACACATACAGCCCGGTGCCGGAAAACGGCACTTTCACAAACACCACAGCGGTCATCACCAGCAGCGGCACCAGAGAGTACAGGATCATAGATTTGAACTTGCCCCGCTTGCTTTTGGACCGGTCGATCAGGTTGCCCACCACCGGGTCCGCCACAGCAGACACGATCTTGGCCACCAAAATTAAAATGGCCACCACAGACACATTGGCACCCAAAATGGAGCCGTCAAACTCGGCCTGGTAGGAGTTTAGCAAGCCTACGATGGCCTGGAACCCGAACAGTCCCAGGGAGTACGCCGCAATCTCCTTAAAATTCATATACCTTTTTTTCGTTGCCGTTACAGCATCTGCCATAAAAACCCCTCCTTTTTATTGCAAAAAAAGCAGAAAGGGGCGCAAAGCCATTCCCTCATTGAAACGGCTGCGTCCCTTAAATGCTTAAAATTTACTCCGCCAGCTCGGCGTCGTCCTTAAAAACTTCCTTAAACAGGTCAATGTCCGCCGCTTTCATCACAGCGCTGAACAGGCGAGAGCCGTTCACCGGCAGCAGCTTGCCAAACACGCTCATGGCGTGGGCATCCACACCGTGGATCTGCAGTGCCTGCTTGTGCTCTATACCGAACATGATCATCTTCACCATCAGGTCGCAATCGGTAGAGATCATATTGATGACCTTCTCGCCCTTGCCGCCTGCGTTGGACTGGCCGCGGAAAATATCCGTCTTGGTAAAGCCGGGGCAAACCAGACCCACATAGCACTTGCCACGGAATTCCTCACGCAGAGCCTCGGTAAAGCCCTTCAGTGCAGCCTTGGAAGCGCTGTACATGGAAGTACCGGCCAGGCTCATCAGCGCGGCGGAAGAGTCAATGTTAACAATGCCCGGGTCCGTGCTCTGCAGCAGCATGGGCAAAAATGTCTTAACGGAATACACGCAGCTGTAGAAATTAATGTTAATGGCACGCTCAATTTCTTCATCACTGTAGCGGTCAAAGCGCTTAAACTTAGGCAGAATACCGGCGTTGTTGACCAGCACATCCACCTGCACGCCTTCCTCTACCAGCTCGTTATAGAAGTTCTCCCAATTCTCCTTAACAGACACATCAAACAGCTTGTAAGAGAACTGCTGGGCATAAGTGGGGCCAAGCTCCTCAATGAATTTGAGCATCTTGGGTTCTGACCGAGCCACGCCGATCACCGTGCAGCCGTGCTTCTTGATCAAGGTAGCCGCAATGCCTGCGCCCATACCGCCGGAAGCGCCGGTTACAACAACAGTTTTGCCGTCTAACCAACAATACATAGGTAAAATTCCTCCAATATGTAAAATTCTGTATTTATTATAGCTGAAAAAACCAAAGAATACAACATTTTTTTATGCAGGACAGCGGATTTTTCCGTTTTTATCCGTCACTACAGTGATTGTGCCGCTTTGATCCGTGCGATAGACAGTACACCCGGCATCCCGCAGGCGGGAAAGCGTGCTCTCTGCCGGGTGGCCATAACGGTTGCCCGCGCCCACGGAGATCACCGCATACTTGGGCAATGCCTGGCGCAGAAACACATAGCCGGTGGCAGAGCCGCTGCCGTGGTGACCCACCGCCAACACATCACAACTTACATCTGCACCGCTTTGGATCAAGCTGCGCTCCTCCTCTGCCCCGGCGTCACCCATAAAGAGAAAAGTCGCGCCGCCAAAGCGCACTTGCAGCACCAGACTGCTGTTGTTTAGATCGCTGCCGGCAGCGGCGGGGCCCAGCACGGTACACTTCGCATCCCCCAAAGAAAACTGCATACCCGCCTGCCCGGCCACCGGAGTCACACCTTGATCCGCCAGCGCATCTAAAAAATCTTGGTAATCGTCGCTGTCCGCCGTCACCGGGCTGACAATGGCCTGACCCACCGGCACCGCATCCACCACAGCGGCCAGGCCGCCCACATGGTCCTCATGGCCATGGGTATTCACCACATAGTCCAGCCGGTCCGTTGCCGCCTGCACCGCACGCGTGACCTTGGCGCCGTCCGCCACATTGCCGCCGTCGATGAGCAGGCTCTTACCCCCGCAGGTGAGCAGCGCCGCATTGGCCTGACCTACATCCAAAAATTCCACCGTCAACACATCCTGCCGCCGGGTAGTCTCGTTGCCGTTTGTACCAAAGACTGCAGCCCTGTTGACCAAACTGCAACCGCCAAAAAGCAGCAAAAGCGCCAGTACCAGCGGGACAATTTTTCGTGTTTTTGCACAAGTTTTCATGGCGTTTTCCAGCACTTCCTACAAATTCCGTGAAGTTGCTTGCAACCTTTCTTTCATTTATGTTATCATAGTATTTGCTATTGGACAGGTGTCCATTACAAAGCGATTTGAGGGGGGTTTTTCTAAAAAATGGACAGACGGGTAAAGCGCACCAAGGCGGCGGTCTTTAACGCTATGATCGCGCTGATGATTGAAAAAGAAACGGACAAGATCACCGTATTGGAGCTGTGCAAAAAAGCAGACATTAACAAAAGCACCTTTTATCTGCACTTTAAGAGCATGGGCGCGTGCATTCAATTCTGCTTTGAGACCATCACCAACGGCATTGTGGAGATCGCCAAGGGCATCAACTACGATCAAATCCAGCGGGATCCCACGGATATAATTAACAGTATGCTCAATGAGATTGAGCGCAACAACAACATTGAGCGGCTGACCAAATTTAAAAACAGCCGTATGTGCGCCCCCGCCCTGCGCATGCTCAAGCAGCAGATGACCGAGGCCATTTGCTCCCACAACAACTTCACTATGGAGAAAAATTATCACCAGGTAACCAATGTGATCTACGCCGTAGGCGGCTGTATTGATGTGATTCTGGAGCCGCTGCCCGCCTTTGACCGGGAAAAGCTGACTGCCGTACTCACCGCGCAGCTGCGCAAAATACGGTAATCCATACGATGATTGATACGCACAAAGCCCCTGCAATGGCAGGGGCCTTATTTTTTTGTAAAGAATGATCAATCCAAACCGATGCTGTGAATGCCTTACGCTTCCTCCATCAACAGGCCGATGCTCTCCTTTCCGTCGGACCCATGGGTACCACCAGACAACTGACGGATAATGCACACTGTCTCGCAAGAATTATACCATATTTTTGCATGCCTGCATAGTGGGTTGCAAAAGAATATGGTGTTTTTTCAGGATAGGAAATGGCGGCAAATGGCAGGGCGTGCAAGCACCCTACAAAAAAATAAAAGCCAAACGGATCTTATCCCTCACACACAAAAAACCGCCCGGGCCTTACGGTCCGGGCGGTTCCCTCTCTTACGGCAAGCGAAAGATCATTTGCCGATTTGATACAACGCAGAGGTATCTGCGGTAGTATTGTCTACATACCAGGTATGGCCGATCTGCACCACGGTCAGGTTGCAGGTGGCCAACTGGGTACCCTTAGCGTCCGTTACCTGCACGGTGCAGGTGGAAACGGCACGGATGTCGTCGGCGCTGACTTCATAATTCGCCAGCAGCTGGGTATTCATCTTGGCGGTATAAGCCTTTACATCCTCCACCGACTGCACATCGGTCACGGTGGTGGTCAGCTTGTAATCTTCGCCCAGCGCCTTTTGATAAGCGCCGATGGTCTTATCCGTCAGCTTGACCTTGGTGTTCTTGTCGTAGGTCTCTTCCGTACCGGTCAGACTCTCGCCGTAGGTCTTTACATTGGCCTCCAGCGCGGTGAACATACCCTCATCATCCAGGTACGAATCACCGAATACCTGCCCCCGCACCTGCTGGTACTTGGCAAAGTAATTGGTGAACATAGCGTCTGCATCGTCCCAGCCGTACTGACTCAGCAGCTCCACATAGTAGGGATACATGGCCGCGGTCACCTGGCCGGTAAGCGTACCGTCGTCGTTCTTGGTCTTATCGGACTTGTAGCTGTCGTCGTTCAAGCCCTTTAAATTCTTGGTATCATCGCCGGGCTTGTAACCGGCGTCCTTATAGATCACCGGGTACATATAAAACTTGCGGATAAAATCGCCGTATTTCTCGCTTTTGCTCACCAGCGCATACTTGTTGGCATTGTAGCCGTCACCGGTCTGCACAATGGTATCCGCATACGCCTGAGCGACCTTCTCCGGCTTAAATGCAATATACTTGCTGCTAAAGGTGGCCACGGTGGACACAGCCAAAATGGCTGCAACCAACAAAAATACTACCAGCGCATACAACTTGGTATTAAAAGTCTTTTCCTGTTTTGCCATTCTCGTCGCCCCCTTACTCGGCTGCTGCCGCATCGGCAGTCTCTTCGCCCTCACCGGCAACCAAACCGGCGGCCTCACGGCGCTCCATCAGCTCGCGGGTAATGCGCTCCTTCTTCTCACCGACCATATCGTAGAAGAAGATGGGCACCGCCTGGAGCACAACGAACACGGCGGGAATGATGGTGTAGATCATTAAGATCTTGTTCAAAGTAGAATCCGTCTGGGCGGCATAAGCCACATTGGCGTCACGAGATACGGCATAGCCGGACCAGGTGTACAGCAGCCAGGGACCCAGCGCCTTGGTGAAGGCGGAAGCGATCTTGGAGAACAGGCCGTAACCGGCATACGCCAAACCGTCCTTGCGCTGGCCGGTTTTCCACTCGATCTCGTCTACGCAGTCGGCGATCATAATATTGGGGGTTACATTGGTGTTGCCGTGCTGCAAACCGCAGAAGAAGTTCAGGATCAGGAACGGCACAATCAGGGTGCTGTTAAAGCCGATACCCTTAGACACCAGGAACAGGATTGCCATGGAAGACGCACCGTACACGCAGAAAAGAATAAAGGTCTTTTTGGTGGAGAACTTCTTCAGCACAAAGTTCACCAGCAGGGTGCCCACAGCGGTACCGATACCCATGGGCAGCAGCAGCGCCAGCTTCAGGTCCTTAGAGCCAAGCAGGTAAATGGCGATGTACAAAGACACGGTGCCGTACACGCCGCGGCCAAAGCCGCACAGCTTGGTCAAGGACACCATCAGCAGGTTCTTGTATGTAAAGACCACCTTGACGGCGTCTTTCAGGCTCACCTTCTCCTGCGTGAAAGGCACACGCTCTTTGTTATTGGTAAAGAAAATCATCACAAAGAGGATCAGACCCAGGGCGCACACCGCCGTGGAGATCACCAGGTCAAGGCCCTGGCCCTCGGCGTTCTTATATTGCTGCTTGCCCATCAAGGCCTTCATTACCAGGCCCACCACCATCACGACTACCATACCGCCGGACTGGCCTACGCTGCGCAGGAACGAAGCGATGGAAATGGCGGTGGAGCGCTCTGCCGGATTGGGCGAGCACAGAGAGCCGAAGCAGTTAGACGGGCTTTCTACCGCACAGCTGAAGGCGGTATACAAGGAGTAGATCACAAACATCCACACGATTGCCAAGGTTTGGTTGGAGGTGTTGGGTGCAATGAATACCAGCATAGCCACCACGGCCAGCGGCACCACGCCGAAGCCCACCCAGGGCTTTACCTTACCCAGCTTGGTGCGGGTGTTATCCACCAAATAGCCGATCACCAGCTCGCACACGGCGCCGATGATACCGGCCACCAAGAACACCATAGAGATGGCGTTTGCCATGGTGGCGGAGTCAAATCCCTTGCCTTTGAACGCGAAGTCAGCGAAGAAGGTAGCGGTGTAGTCCGGCATCCAGCCGGTCATCAGAGCCACGCCGAACAGACCGATACCAAAGGTAACGATCTCTGACTTCTTCATGTACTTTTTTTCCGTTTTGTCAGACATGAAAAATCCCCTTTTCCAGATTTGGTTTTGTTTTGCGTTCAGTATTATAGCACGCAGCCGCGCATTTGACAACTTTCCGGTTCTTTATTTGGCACATTTGAAAATCTGTACCGTCATGGGTCGGAATATGCTCCATATTTTAGGAAAATCGGTTGCGATTTGCCTCCCTTATTGCAGGGGGCCAAATACAAACACAAAACCGCCTGCGCAGAAATACGCAGACGGTTCATGGTTTATATCGATATTATACGCACACCGTTATGCCTTGGCGACCTCTTCGGTCTCGCTGCCTTTTTTGCTCTTCACATAGCTCTTGGCACTGTTGACCACAATGGTCAAGCCCAGTACAATCAGCAGCACGGCGATGATCAGCTGCAAACCGTTGGCAATAAACACAGCGCCCCAGCTGGTCTGTCCGGCAGGGATCTCCACTGCGGCAGCCTGCTGAATGGCCTTGATCATGGCGATCAGCCGCTGCACCAATGCAGTAAAGGTAACGCACAGCATAATGATCATAGGCGGGAACAGGATCTTGTTCTTTCTGCCTGTAACCTTCAGGAACACGCACAGCGTAATCAGCACCAGTGCGCTGAGCAACTGGTTGGCAGAGCCAAACAGCGGCCAAATCTGCTGGTAGCCCACCTTGGTGAGCACATAACCGCAAAGCAGGGTGATGATGGTAGCAAAATACGGATTGCACACCACCTTGCGCCACAGAGCTGCGTGCTTCATATCGTCTACGCTGAAGATCTCCTGGAAAGACATTTTACCGATCCGAGCCACAGCGTCCAGCGTGGTCAGCGCCAAAGCGGACACACACATGGTCATAAACACGGTGGCTACCTGTACCGGCACGCCCATTTTCTCAAAGAACCCGGCAACGCCGCGGGAGAAGATCTGGAACGGGGTGCCCTCGGCAGCCACGCCGTTCTTGGCGGCGGCACCGGCCACGCACAGCGCCAATACAGCCAGCACGCTCTCCAAAATCATGGCGCCGTAGCCCACTTTCAGCATATCTTTCTCATTGGCGATGGTCTTAGACGAAGTGCCGGAGGACACCAGGCTATGGAACCCGGACACAGCGCCGCAGGCCACGGTCACAAACAGAATGGGGAACATGGTGCCCAGCTTCTCGTTATTAAACCCGGTGAAGGCAGGCAGTTCCATGGTGGGGTGGCCGATGACCAAACCGATGATGGCACCGGCGATCATGCACACAAACATAATGGTGGTCATATAGTCCCGAGGCTGCTTCATCAGCCAAATGGGCATAATGGCCGCCAGGAAAATATAAGCGAACACCACGGCAGCCCATTGGGCCTTGCCCATGATGATGGGCACTTTAATGCCGATGGCAAAGGACGCAACGATAAAGATAACGCCCACAACAAACTCTTTCCACCCGGTCAGGTTCCACTTCTTCTGGATCAGGCCGAATACCACGGCAAACACCATAAACATAATAGACACCATACCGGCGGAGCCGTTGACCCCGGCAGTCGGCAGCTTTTGCAGAGTCGCCGCATCAAAGGCAGAGAATGTGCCGGTAACCATATCCGCAAATACGGCGATGATCAGCACGGAGAACAGCCAGCAAAAGATGGTAAACAATTTGCGGCCCAGCTTGCCGATGTACTTTTCAATGAGCATACCCATGCTCTTGCCCTCGTTCTTCACAGAAGCGTACAGGGCACCGAAGTCCGTAACGGCGCCGAAGAAAACGCCGCCGATCAGGATCCACAGCAGCACCGGTACCCAGCCAAAGACCGCCGCCTGAATGGCGCCGGTAACCGGGCCTGCACCTGCGATAGAGGAAAATTGATGGCTGAACACCGTCCAGCCGTTGGTCGGTACAAAGTCTTTGCCGTCGTTGTACTTCACTGCGGGGGTCTCTGCCTTGGGATCAATACCCCAGGACTTGGCAATATGGCGACCATACAGCACATAGCCCGCACCTAACACAACAATGGCAATCAGTACAATAACCAATGTGTTCATTTGAAAGACTCCTTTCATTCTTCTTTTCCCAGTCAAATACAAAAAACAAAAAACCTTCGCCCCGGCACAGCCAACGCTGCTGTGCAAAGACGAAGGTAAAAATCAGAAACCCACGCGTTACCACTCTGCTTGCCGGCAAAACTGCCGACCGCTCATGCGCTGCCCGCCAAGGCGGATAGCACGCTCCGATAACGGGGAGTACCGGCACCGATTACGAAGCCCGAGGGCCGCTCACAGGTGCTGCTTGCAGGGGATAACGAGGACCGCGCCTTGCTGCCGTCTTCCACAACCGACGGCTTTCTGTAAGCGGTGATGCGGTTCGTCCTGTCCTGTTCGTTGCATTTGACTGTTGAATTTATACTACCAATATAGCACTTTTGCGCCATTTGTCAACACCGCCGGAACAAAAAAATGCCCAAAATCGCAATAACGGACAGGGGTTGGAAAAATAAACGCCCCGGCGGAACCGAAAACGATCTGCCGGGGCGCAGTATATGCTTTTCCGTTTACAGCTGGTCTGCCAAGGAGAAAATCAGGTCCCGGGTCTTGTCCCAACCCAGACAGGGGTCGGTGATGGACTTGCCGTAAATGCCGTCCTCCCACTTTTGGGCGCCATCCTCAATGTAAGACTCAATCATAAAGCCCTTTACCAAACGGCGTATATCCGCCGAGTGGCGCATGGAGTGGAGCACCTCATTGGCAATACGCACCTGTTGCAGGTACTGCTTGGAGGAATTGGAGTGGTTGGTGTCAATAAGCACCGCCGGGTTGGCAATGCCGCTCTCCACATACAAATCGTGGAGAATACGCAAATTCTCGTAATGATAATTGGCGTGGTTGATGCCGTGGCGGTCCACACTGCCCCGCAAAATGGCGTGGGACAAGGGGTTACCCTGGCTCTCTACCTCCCAGCCGCGATAAATAAAGGAATGATCGCCGTGGGCGGCCTTAATGGCATTGATCATCACAGACAGATCCCCGCTCATGGGATTCTTCATACCCACAGGAATATCCAGTCCGCTGGAGATCAGCCGGTGCTCCTGGTTCTCTACGCTGCGGGCACCCACGGCCACATAGCTCAGCAGGTCACTTAAATACCGGTGATTCTCCGGGTACAGCATTTCGTCTGCACAAGACAGCCCGGTCTCCTGCAAGGCACGCAGGTGAATATGGCGAATGGCGCGAATACCCTCGTACATATCCGGCTTTTTACCCGGATCCGGCTGGTGGAGCATACCCTTATACCCGGCGCCGGTGGTGCGGGGCTTGCCGGTATAAATGCGGGGAACGATCAAGATTTTGTCCGCCACCTGCTTTTGCACCTCTGCCAGGCGGTGGATATAGTCAATCACCGCATCCTCCCGATCCGCCGAGCAAGGGCCGATCACCAACAGCAGCTTGTCGCTCTCGCTGCGGATAATGGCGGCGATCTCCTGATCCCGCTTGTCCTTGTAGGCAGCCAGCTCCGGCGTCAGGGGCATCTCTTTTTTCAGCTCCTGAGGAATGGGCAGCTTGCGAATAAAGTGCATATGATCCATTTTATCAAAATTCTGCATGGGCTTTACCTGATTTCTATACTGTGATACCTATTATATTATACTGCCCGGAATCACTTGTCAAGAAAGCGCTTTAAATTACCACAACAGTGGAATACCGGGGGAATTGTAAATTTTGGCCTACTGCCCTTGACCCGCTCCCTGCTTTGTATTACTATTAAAAGGATCATTTACAGGTAAAGCGGAGCAAAGCATGGCAAACAAACGAAAAAAACCTGCAAAAAAGAATACCCGCAGTCGGTCAACCCCACGGCGGACAAGCACCCGTAAAAAAGCCACCCGCAAAAAGCCCGCCGGCGCTGCCCGGCGCAAGGGGCGGCACAAAACCAACGGCCAATCTCTGTTTGCCAACCGGTGGGTGCAGGCGGCGCTGGCGCTGGTGATCGTGGGTGCGCTGGCTGCCACAGTGTTGGCACTGGGAAACCGCCATCAGCGGGTAACCTATGACTTTGACACCGACGCCCCCTTTGTGGAGGGGGTAGACATCTCCGAGCACAACGGCACCGTGGACTGGACTGCCCTGGCAAAAAGCGCCAAATTTGCCTTTATCCGGGTAGGCTATCGAGGCTACAACGACGGTGCGCTCCATGCAGACAAAATGGCAAAAGAGAACTTAAAAGCTGCCCGCAAGGCCGGGGTGCCGGTGGGTGTATATTTCTTCTCTCAAGCCACCACGGAGGAAGAAGCCCAAGAGGAAGCCCGCTTTGTGCTGGAAGCCGTGCGCTTTGCCAAAGTGGAGCTGCCGCTGATCATAGACTATGAATACGGCTACAACGCTGCCGGAGAGCACGCCGGTCGGCTGTATGACGCCAATGTGAGCAAAAAGGACACCACCCGGCTGCTCACCGCCTTTTGTGACACCGTGACCGCCGACGGCTACACCGCCGGGGTGTACGCCAACTCGCACTTTTACATTTCTAAATTCGACGCCGCCTCCCTGCCCAAGGGCACTCTGCGCTGGGTGGCGGACTACAACAGCGCCGTCACCTACACCGGGGATTTTGATATTTGGCAATATTCCAAAACCGGTAAGATCAAAGGCAACGGCAGCAAGTACATTGACCTGAACCGCTGGTATCTGGGAGGTTCCTAATGCAAAAAGCAAAAAAGAGATTCTTTTCTGTCACCGCCGTACTGCTGGCGGTGCTGGTGGCCTTAACGGCGCTACTGCCTACGGCGGGCGCAGCCCAGGCCGCCACCATGAGATCCAAATACACCGGCAAAAGCTACACCCACAACGCCCGATTTAACAAGCTGGAGGTGCTAAACGGTGTAGACATTTCCGCTTGGCAAGAAAAGGTGAACTGGAAAAAGATAAAAAACGACGGCATTGACTTTGCCATTCTACGCGCCGGGTACGGCAAGAACGCCAGCCAGGAGGACGCCTACTTTGCCACCAACTTTAAGAACGCCACTGCCGCCGGGCTGCCGGTGGGTATTTACTGGTATTCTTATGCCAAGAGCGTGGCGGATGTGGAAAAAGAGGCGCGCCTGTGCCTGCAAGTACTGGGCAGCCGCACCCTGGATCTGCCGGTGTTTTATGACTTAGAGGAGAGCAGCCAGCTGAACAAGGGCAAGACCTTTTGCACCCAGCTGGTAGAACACTTTTGCAGCATCATTGCCGCTGCCGGGCACACCCCGGGGCTGTATATGAGCCGCAGCCCGCTGCTGGACTACATTGAGCAGGAGACCCGGGGCCGCTACGCCCTGTGGGTGGCGGAATACGGCTCCAAGACCTGCAAGTACGACGGCGATTACCTGATGTGGCAGTACGCAGACAACGGCAAGGTGGCCGGGGTCAACGGCAACACGGATATGGACTTTCTGTATGGCAATAAAAACAGTTTGCCCGGCTCTGCCACCCTGCTGAAAAGCAAGACCTACACCGGCAAGGCCATCACGCCCGCCCCCACCGTCACCGGCGAGGACGGCCAACCGCTGAAAGCGGACAAGGATTACACCCTGACCTATATCAATAACAAAGCGGTGGGCATGGCCACCATTACCGCCCAGGGGCTGGGTACTTACACCGGGCGGCGGTGGTACTATCGCTTTAAGATTTTGCCTGCCAAGGTCACCGGTCTGACCCTGGAGAGCCGAAGTAAAACACGGCTCACCTACATTTGGAACGCCACCCCCGGCGCCAACGCCTACTTGGTGAAGGTCATCAACCGCACCACCGGCAAAGGCTTTGACAAGGCAGTAAGCACCACCCGAGTGGATCTGACCGATTTAACAGACACCCAGCTGTACGAGGTGCAGGTGGCGGCTTATCGGGGCAACACCGCTTACCGGGGTCCCTATTCCAAGGTGAACGCCAAGCACGCCCTGCCGGGCACCGTCACCGGGCTGAAAACGCAAAAGACCGCCACCGGCTCCATTACCCTGGAGTGGAACAAAAAGCCCGGCGCCGACGGCTATGTGGTGTACCAATATATTGCCGCCAAAAAGCAGACAAAGCGCTTGGCCACCACCACCGCCCGCAGCTTTGTGTTCAAGGGCAACGGCGCCAAACCGGGCACCAAATACTATTTTTATGTGGCGCCCTACACGGTAGACTCCAAGACCAAGGAAGGCGCCAAGGGCACCCAACTGGCGACCACCACCCGCCCCACTGCCACCAAATGCACCGCCGCCAAATCCGCCAAAAAGCAGCAGATTACCGTGCACTGGAACAAAGTGAAATGCAACGGCTACGCCGTGCAATACTCCACCAAGAAGAACTTTTCCGGCGACAAAAAGACCCTGTATGTAAGCAGCGGCAAGGCCACCGGGAATATTAAGACCGCCAAGGGCGGCCGCACCTATTATGTGCGCCTGCGCCCCTACACTACCGTAGGCAACGCCCGCTACTACGGCAGCTACACCGCTGCCCGCGCCGTGCGGGTCAAGTAAGCACAATAGAAAAATAAACATAAAGCACCGTTCCGGCGAACGGTGCTTTTTTGTGTTGTTGTGATTTGCGCGGGCGGTTTGGCGCAATACGGCGGGCGGATACTATCCGCCCCTACCTCGTCGACATTGACTTCATATTGCTTGTGGCGGATTTCTAACAAAATCCACCCCGCGCGCATTTCGTAATGTCTCCTCTCCCCAAAAAGGCAAAAGCCTTTTTGGGGACCCCATAACATAATCGTAGGGGCGGCAATCTGCCGTCCGCACTGCGATACAGGCTGACGGATCGGCGGTGCGATACTGCACTCGCTACGAAACAGTCCCCCGGACTGTTTCTCCCAAATGCTAACGCATT
>ENA-OPCD01001397-OPCD01001397.1-human-gut-metagenome-genome-assembly--contig:-NODE-1397-length-18674-cov-2.944519_pt1 | contig 18674 bp, 18 predicted proteins | sample MGYA00241560_ERZ501471 | MGnify/ENA primary metagenome ERZ501471 (study PRJEB25962, sample SAMEA2042578) | human gut metagenome | biome: human gut; feature: human-associated habitat; material: faeces...
GTTTTATTACCCTACAATAGCTTATTCTGATAAAGATAATTATTATGTTTCCACAGCACTTTTTGAAAACGGAGATATATTAACGGCAATTGATTCAAGCGAACAATATATTATTGGAAAAACACAGGATTTTGTAGGTGTATATAATATAAATAATGGTTATACCGTTTTTGTCAGAGTTAATATATTAGAAAGCACTGACGAATATTATATTGTTAAACAGGGAGACATATATGGATTGTCTCTTTATGACAGGATTGTTTTAGATGGTTCAACAGTTTCTGAAAATCAGATTATTTTTCAATAAATAGGAGGCATACTTATGATAGTAGAAAACATAAAACAGGTTGAAGAAAACATAAAACAGGCATGTGAAAAGGTAGGAAGAAATCCTGAAGAAGTTACACTAATTGCAGTAAGCAAAACAAAACCTTACACTGCAATTGAAGAAGCTTTACCTTCAGGCATTTTGGACTATGGTGAAAATAAAGTACAGGAACTCTGCAGCAAGATGGAGCAGCTTCCATCAGATATCCGCTGGCATATGATCGGACATCTTCAGACAAATAAGGTAAAGTATATTGTCGATAAAGTAAAATTGATCCACTCTGTCGATTCTTTTAAGTTAGGAGAAGTAATCGAAAAAGAAGCTGCCAAACAAAATCGCATAATCGATATTTTACTTGAAGTGAATGTTGCTCAGGAGAGCAGTAAATTTGGATTAAAGACAGAAGAAGTTATTCCATTAATGGAAAAATTTTCGCAATTACCACATATACGTGTAAAAGGGCTTATGACAATAGCTCCATTTGTCGAAAATCCAGAAGAAAACCGTGCAATTTTTGCAGATTTACATAAATTATATGTTGACATTAAGCAAAAAAACATTGATAATGGTACTGTGAGCATACTTTCAATGGGGATGACCAATGATTATGAAGTTGCAATCGAAGAAGGAGCAACTATGGTCCGTATCGGAACAGGAATCTTTGGTGCCAGAAATTACAATATCTGATGTAAGATCTGGGATGAAAGTATAACATGGCAGAAGACTTGTCCGACAGAATAGCTGTAGTCTTAGAGCCGTGAAAATAATAAAATTGCGCGAGCATATGCAGCGCAAGATAGGAGTGTAAAAAATGGGTGTATTTGATAAATTTCTGGACATTATGAAACTGAACGACGATGATTATGATGATGATTTTTATGATGAAGAAGATGAATATTTCGACGATGAGGAATTTGATGAAAAACCTGCCCGTCGTTCTTTGTTCGGAAAGAAAAATACGAAGGAAGAATCTTTTGATGATTTTGATATGGAAGAGGAAAAGAAATTTCAGCCTGCTTCCTCAAGCAAGGTGACTCCGATGAGACATCCTGCATCCAGAAAGGGTGGAAATATGGAAGTTTGTGTTGTAAAACCAAGTTCTGTTGACGATTCCCGCGAAATAACAGAGACATTGCTTTCAGGACGCACTGTTATCCTGAATCTTGAAGGTATGGATCTTGAACTTGCTCAGCGCATCATTGATTTTATTTCAGGCGCCACATTTGCAATTAACGGTAATCTTCAGAAAATTTCAAATTACATATTCCTTGTAACACCGACAAATGTTGATATTTCCGGTGATTTACAAGATCTTCTCGGCGGTTCGATGGAAACACCGAGTGTGAAAGGAAGATATTAATTCAGATATGGGAAGCGGCAATCTTGAGAAAGATCAGTATCTTCTGGAAAAGCGTTTTATTGAATTATCCAGAAATGCATATCAAAGAGATTTTATCACATACTCTGATTTTCTGAATCTAAATGAACAAAATATACTGCATACGCTGCCGAAAGAAAATTTGTTTACACAAATACTTACTTTCGGCGGATATGGCATGGCAGAGCGTCAGATGGCTGCATTTATCCCTGATGCTCTTTATTTGCGTTGCGGAAAAAAGGAGCTCGATCCTGCTTTGATAAGATATCCTTTCAAAGCTCTTCAGGTCCTTCCGTTAAACCGAAAATTTTCAGAAGATCTCACACATAGAGACTATCTGGGATCAATTCTTAATTTGGGTATTGACCGGTCAAAAACCGGAGACATTCTTATTGAAAATAATACAGCGATTTTATTTGCACATGATGATATTGTATCTTTTTTATGCAGTGAGCTGACACGGATTCGGCACACATCGGTCAAAACAGAAGAACTTCCTTCATTTGACATTCAATATACGCCCAAATATGAAGAACTCACGGGAACCGTTGCGTCAGTTCGACTTGATAGTTTATTATCACTTGCATTTTCATCTTCCCGGACAAAACTTAGCGGATTGATTGAAGGCGGAAGAGTCTTTGTTAACGGGAAACTTATTACAAGTAATGGCTACCAGCCAAATGAAGGTGATCTTATCTCTGTTCGCAAAATGGGAAAATTTCGTTTTGCAGGAATCGGAAATAAAACCAGAAAACACAGAATATACGTCAGGATACAGAAATATATTTAGAGATGGAGAAACACAATGGCTTTGCAAAAAGAAAATCCGAAATTTCGTTTATTTAAAAGCTATATTATAGCATTTTTTTGGATAGGAACAGCAATTTTTATAGATCAGATTACAAAATATTTTGCAGTGGCGTATCTGAAAAATAATCATGCAAAAGTTTTGATAGACGGTGTTTTTGAGCTTCAATATCTTGAAAACCGAGGTATGGCTTTTGGAATACTTCAAAATAAACAGTTTTTATTTGTCGTTGGCGCTCTGGTTATATGTGGAGCGATTCTCCTCATATACGGGAGAATTCCATATACAAAAAAGTATATGCCTCTTCGTATCTGTTCGATCCTTTTGATCGCCGGGGCTGTCGGAAATCTGATCGATCGGGTAAGACTAAATTATGTTATCGATTTCTTTTATTTTAAATTAATCGATTTCCCGATTTTCAATGTGGCAGACTGCTATGTTGTCGTGGCATGCATTATTTTCGCTTTTTTGATTTTATTTTATTATAAAGAAGACTCTGATTTTGATTTTCTGCGCAAACAAAAAAATCGGATTTGATCAGATAAAATCAGTCTGCACTGCAATTTAACCTATAAAACAGAAAGGTTCGTATATTATGGAACAGATTAAATTTACAGCCGATCGCAGCGGGGAAAGGATTGATAGATTTTTGAGTGAAAATCTTGAGAACCTTTCCCGTTCTTATATTCAAAAACTGCTAAAAGACGGCAAAATTTCCGTCAATCAAAGCTCGGTCAAACCCAACTATAAAATCAGTGAAAACGATAAGATCGAAGTTTTTATTCCGGATCCTGAAGTATTGGATATTCTTCCCGAGAATATTCCGCTTGATATTTTATACGAAGACAGTGATATCCTTATTGTTAATAAACCCAAGAATATGGTCGTTCATCCGGCGCCGGGGCATTATGAGCACACTCTTGTAAATGCAGTAATGTATCACTGCAAAGATAATCTGTCCGGAATTAACGGTATACTTCGTCCGGGAATCGTACATCGAATCGACATGGATACAACAGGTTCGCTTTTGATATGCAAAAATGATAAGGCGCATCAGATCATAGCAGAACAGCTAAAAGAACATTCGATTACCCGACGATATCATGCGATCGTTCATGGAAAGATAAAAGAAGATAACGGAGTGGTAAACGCTCCTATCGGAAGGCATCCCATTGATCGAAAAAAAATGAGTACGAAAGCAAAGAACGGAAAACATGCAGTTACCCATTATACCGTCCTGCGCAGATTTAAAGATTATACTTATATCGAATGCGAACTGGAGACAGGACGAACCCACCAGATTCGTGTTCATATGGCAAGCATTGGACATCCCATTCTAGGAGACAGTATGTATGGTCCGTCAAAATGTCCGTTTAAACTTCAGGGTCAGACATTACATGCAAAAGTTCTTGGAATCACTCATCCTTCCACAGGGAAATATATCGAAGTCGACGCACCTCTTCCGGAATATTTTAATAAACTTCTCAAACAATTAGAAGAACGCTGATTTTGTTGAAGGAAAAAAGAAAAGAAAATAGAAATTTGATTGTATTTTTCTTTGTTTTTAGTTATAATACTCACATATAGTTCATTTGTATATGTATTTTTTATGCAAAATCACATATTGTTGACGTAAAGGAGAGTGACCTTAAATGAAAACAAATACGATCATTACTATTGGAAGAGAATTCGGAAGTGCCGGCCGGGAAATCGGATATAAAGTAGCCAAAGAATTCGGAATCAAACTTTATGACAAAGAAATGCTGGCCCGTGCAGCAAAAGAAAGCGGAATCTGTGAAGAAATATTTGAATCACATGACGAAAAACCTACAAGCAGTTTTCTCTATTCACTAGTAATGGATACATATTCAATGGGATATTCCGGAAACACCTATACAGATATGCCGATCAATCATAAGGTTTTTCTTGCACAGTTTGATGCAATCAAAAAAATCGCAGATGAAGGACCTTGTATTCTTGTCGGAAGATGTGCAGATTATGCACTTGAATCATATAAAAATGTAGTAAGCGTTTTCATTCATGCCGATCTTGATGCAAGAATACGCCGTATTGCAAGGATCTATAATCTGACGGATGCGAAGGCAAAAGATATGATCTTAAAAACAGATAAAAAACGAGCAGGTTATTATAATTATTATACAAATAAAAAATGGTCCGACTCAAAAAGCTACGAACTTTGTCTTACAAGTTCCGAACTTGGCATAGACGGAACGGCGAATGCGATTATTGACTATGTAAAACTAAAAGAAAGTATTGCGAAAGAAAGCAAACGAATTTAAATAAAGAAACTTAGAATAACTTAAAAAGCCCGAAAACTATAAAACCGATCTTGAAATTAAGATGATGTTTTATGATTTTCGGGTTTTTATTGTGTAATTTCATAATTTTTATTCATTGATTTTAGTTGATTTGTGTAGTATCATTAAAATAATAGGTAATTTTTGTATGAAATAACGAAAAAGGAGCGGGAACATTTTATGAAAAAGCTGAAACTCTTTAGGAAAATCAAAAGCATATTGAGCATTTTGCTCATATCACTACTTATCATACCTCTATGCAGCGGTATCGGAATTCATGCCAAGGAAAAAAACACAGAATCAAACGAATATAAAATTTATCCGATTCCTCATTCTGTTGTATATGATAACGAACAATTTGTGATGTCAGATAGAGTTCATGTTGTCTTCGAGGAAGGTATAGATAAAGCTACACAGAACTTTTTGGAAGAAGTTATAACAGACTATGGGAAAACAGTTGTACATTCTGAAGAGATCGTCAACGGAGAAACTACGATCCTGTTGGGAATAAAAGGTTCCAATGGAAAAGCGGACAGCTATATCAATAAAAATACAACGATTAAAACGTCTGATCTTTTCAATCGAACTGATTCATATATACTTAGCGCCAAAGAAAATATTATCTCAATCGTAGGAAAAGATACCGACAGTACATTTTTCGGTATCGCTACGTTACAGATGATGCTTACATCTTATGAAGATCCAGCCCTTCGCAGCGTACAGATCGAGGATTTTTCTGACATACAATATCGAGGATTTATTGAAGGCTTTTACGGAGGGTGGGATTATAAATCACGGGAAAGCCTTATGAGATTTGCACGTGATGTTAAAATGAACCATTATATTTATGCATCAAAAACTGATCCTTATCATACATCAAAATGGGGAGAACTTTATCCGCAAAGCGAAATCGATCAGATACAAAAACTTGTAAAAGTAGGTGAAGAGACAAAATGTTACTATACATGGTCCGTACATATTTCGGGATTTTTCACCAATTTAGATACATCGAATGAAACCGCCTATAATGAACGGTATCAGAAACTACTTGCAAAATTCCGTCAGCTTTATGACGCAGGCGTTAGAAAATTTGACATTTTAAATGACGACTTCGGACAAGGAACTCATGAAGATGTAGTAAATCTTTTAAATAAGCTGACAAAAGAATTCATTATTCCAAACAACTGCAAGCCGATCACTTACTGTATGCAGGGATATAACAAAGCATGGTCAAAAGAGGCTGAATTAAGTGCATTAAAAAAACTTGACAAGTCAATTATCCTATATTGGACAGGTGATGACGTAAACTCGCCGATCACACAGGAAACAATCGATTATGTTTCAGAGAAAACAGGACACAAAGTTTGTTTCTGGCTGAATTATCCGGTAAACGAACATGGAAAATCAGGACTTTATCTTGGAGATATCACACATTACGCCCGCGATGGCATAACAGGACTTACAGGAGCTGTCTCAAACCCTTCCCGCTTTGCACAGAGTAATAAAGTCGGTCTGTTCCAGCTTGCATCACTATTCTGGAACAATACTAATTACACTGCAAACGCGCAAACTGTTTGGCAGGATGCATTCCGTTATCTTGAACCTGAAGTACAGGACGCTTACTTTAAAATTGCATCTAATGTTGCAAACTGTCCTCGTTCCGTACGTGTACCGCAAGGCTTTCCGGAATCAGAATATCTGAAAGAAAAGCTTGAAAATGTTACAGCTAAAATCAGTAATGGAGAGAACTTGAAAAATGATAAAGAAACGGCAGCTTTAAAATCGGAATTTGAATCTATTCTTGCTGCAATCGAAACATTTAGATCAACATGTGACAATGCTGATTTAAAATCAGAATTAGATCCATGGCTGAAATCACTGCAAGATATCGCTTCAGGCGGAAAGGCAATTATCGAAAGTATCATTGCTATTCAAGAAAAAGACATAGATACAGCTTGGGAAACGTTTGCAACAGCAGGCAAGGCGCTACAAACATGGAATACATATCCGACAGCAGAAGGAGTAAAAGAAGGCGCAGAAGCAGGAAGTAAACGTATCCAACCGTTCGTATCGAAAGCAGCCGCAACGGCAAAAAATAAATTAACACCGTTTTTCGATCCTGATAATACGAATGTAATTCCTTCGTTTTATGCAGTTCTTGCAGGTGTAAAACGAACAGATGATACTGTTTCCGCAAAATTATTTGACAAAGATCCATCAACTGCCGGCGAATGGAATCAAAACCAAAAGATAGGAGATTACTATGGCGTAGATTTAGGTCGTGTTATCCCTGTAACAGATATTACAATTCTTCAGGGAGCATCAGAAACTGATCATGACTATTTCCACAATTTCGTTTTAGAATATTCTGAAACAGGTGAAGACGGTTCATGGGTCACAATTCAGGAGTACAAAGAAACAGATGAATCACATAAAATAGAAAAAACAGGGTTAAACATAAATGCACGCTATGTGCGTCTGCGTCTTACCAAGACAGGAACGACAACTCCGAACAAAGCAAATTATTGGACAAAAGTACGCGAATTTACAGTAAATAAGAAATTTACTGACGGGGAACGTATTTATACAAATATTGAAAAATTAAAAGAGACTCCGATCCACATTTACGAAAACGAATTTCGTATAAGAGACATTAAGGATTTAGAATTAAAACCGAATGAATATGTCGGTATCAAAATGACCTCCCTTGTCTCAGTGTCTGATATTTTTTCCGAATCAGACGAATTTGAAAAAGCAAAAATACAATATTCAACAAATGGAATTGAATGGACAGATGCGAAAAATTTCAAAGGGCCACAACCGATGCGATATGTCCGTCTTGTCAATCAGACAAATGAAACGCTAAAAGGATCATTGACAAAACTAGGTATTTCCGTAAATAATCTTAAGATCACACCGAAGATGAGCGAAACAAGTTTTACAAATCCGCTTAAAGAAGGTACGTGGGAGAATATGTTTGATGGAGATTTTACAACCCATGCCTGGACGAATCAGGGTCAAAATAATGGCGGATACATTATTATAGACCTCGGAACTTCAACACCGCTTTATGATGTTACAATCGTCACAGCGGATGGAAAACCTCATTTATACGATGCAGATATACAAATCTCCTCTGATAAAAAAGAGTGGACCACGATCGCGTCTGTAAAAAATGACAATACAAAAGTGGAACCTCCCTATCGTTATGTAAGAGCAAATGCCCAGGGAGCTAAGAGCAGATATCTTCGTATTCTCGTAACAGATGACGTTATCGGTAAATATGATAATCCGTTCCTTTGTATCAAAGAAATTGAATTTAACAAAAATATTGAAGAAAATACAAGTACATATCCGATTGCTTCGAGTGCAGAAGGTAATCTTGAAAAATGTATCGATCAGGATCTGTCCACTGTATTTACAACAGAAAACAAAACTGCCGGATGGCTGGAATATAAACTGACAGACAATACAAAATTAAAATCGTTCTCTATTTTGCAAGATGTACATACTATTTCCGAAGCTAATGTAAAGGTACGAACCGGAACTGATAAATGGAAAGACTTAGGTACATTTGATAAGGGAACAAAAACTTTTGATGTATCAGAATATGACAATATTTTCGCGATTCGACTTGAATGGGCAGAGGGAAAAGCGCCTTCTATATATGAAATTTATACAAACGAAGATGAAAAACAAAATACAGATGATATCGGAATCTATGTAGAACAAATCATCGATACAGAAGCAGATTCCGAAAAACCAAAGCCTGAACAACCTGAAATCCCGGATTCAGAAAATCTTGCTATAAACCGTCCGGTAGAGGTATCAGGAACCGAGCTTGACAGAGATCAAAAAGATTTTGCCGTGGACGGGAACCGTGAGACAAGATGGAACAGCAATTACATCAAAGGCGATCATGCATCTGAAGAAGCATGGATCATCGTTGATCTCGGTGAAGAAACAAATATCATCGAATCACTTACTGCAGAGTATTTTAATTTAGTTTATCCGACAGACTATGACGTTCTCGTATCTGCTGATAAAGAAAACTGGATCACTGCAAAAACGATAAAAAACGAACCGAACGGAGCAGCCCATCCAACAGATGAAATTTCACTTGATCAACCAATCATCGGAAGGTATGTCAAATTATTATTCCGTGAATTAAACAGTGCTGCTGTCGGAAACTGTGTAGGTTTAGAAGAGCTTACCATAACAGGAAAGAGGATATCCTCCGAAACAGAATTAAAAGAATATATGCCGATCAGCGATATTAAAATCGACAAAGGTACGTCACAAGAAGAATTAAGAAAGCTGCTTCCTTTAATTATCAGTGGAAAGCTTGCATTAAAAGACAGTGATAAAATACTGGACTTGGCATCATTATTTGTAAACTGGGATCTTTCAGAATATACTTCTGCTGAAGATACGATCCTCACTTTAAAAGGGAATTTGATCGGTGCAGGAAAAGCAACTGGAGACGAGATTTCCCTAAATGTGATCATAGGCACCGGATCAACAGAACCTCCTGTTGACCCTGAAGGTCCTACCGATCCGGAAGGTCCTACTGATCCGGAAGGTCCTACTGATCCGGAAGGTCCTACTGATCCGGATACACCTGATTCAGGAAAGATTGAACAATTAAAACAGGAATTAGCTCTACTCATTGAAACTGCTCAAGCAAAAGTGGAATCCGGTAAATACACAGACGAAACAGTCAAAATACTTAAAGAGCAAATCATAAAATCTGAGGCGCTTTTAACAGACAACGTCACTGCCGAACAACTTGAACAGCAAATCAATAGTATTAAAAAATCAATCAACGGATTAACCGAAAAAAAAGCCGACTTAGAAACTTCTGACCGGCCAAATCAAAACATCACTCATTCAGAAAAAAGTACAGCAGTAAAAACAGGTGACTCAACTCATATAATACCTCTATTTCTGCTGATGATTTGCACCGGATTTTCCTTGATCCTATTCAGGAAAAGAAATACTTATAATAAATAATAGGTGTTGACATGCGATAATGTCACATATTATAAAAACACATCCGATGGATTAAACATCGGATGTGTTTTACTTGCCGCTAGTTTATTCACTTTTAAGATCTTATTTAACGTCTCGATATCGTGCGCTGCGGCCAACCTTTAATATCTCCTGTTAAAATAGCGTGAAACATTCGTTCTTTTGTTCCCGGATGTTCTTTATTAAGTTCTCTTAAAAGTTCTTTTGCATATTGCCGCTTCGTATGTCCGTCTACAGGACATTTTCCTTTTACAACCGGAAGAGAATATTTATTGCGAAAACCGATTACTTCCATTTCATCTATAAACATCATAGGACGGATAACAGTAAGATCCATACGATCTAAATATGTTTTTGGAGAAAAGGAATAAAATCTTCCTTCAAAAATCAATGAGAGCAACATTGTTTCAATAATATCATCTTTATGATGAGCATAAGCCACTTTATTACACCCCATCTCCTTAACCGCCTCATTTAAGGCGCCTTTACGCATTTTTGCACAAAGCGAACAAGGATTACTCTCTTGGCGTACATTAAAAAGAATATCATAAATATCTGATTTTACTATTTTATAAGGAACTTCTAATTCCCTGCATAAATTTTGAATCGGTTCCAAATTAAAATCTGCAAATCCAAGATCTACAGTTACAGCACTTAAATCAAACTTACGGGGATAAAACCGTTTTAATCCATGAAGCGCATAGAGCAGGGTAAGGCTGTCTTTTCCGCCCGAAATACCTACCGCAATATGATCCCCTTCCTGTATCATACTATATTCATCCACTGCTTTACGCGTATAACTGAGTAACCGTTGTAACTGCATTTTCTTCCTACCTTTCATGATTGATCTGTAATTATAACGTTTATATTATATCGGCAGAAGAATATAAATACAAGTCGAAAACTTACAGAAAATCATAGAATCACCGGTTGTTTATGAAAAAAATCAGATTACGATCCGTAAGTTAAAAATAGTAATAAATAATCAAAGAATTTGATTGAAATTCATCTCTGATAGAGATAAGATATTGTTTAGGGAAAATTTATTTTTTATTTTTTTGTAAATAGATGTCCCGTAACTATATTTTACCAGAAAAGAGAGTATTAAAATGAAAAACAAAGGAATATCTATTCGTGAAATATTAATCATTACATTTGGAATGTTTCTTGTAGCCGCAGGGGTTTATTTCTTCATGATTCCCGGAAATATCGTAGCCGGAAGTGTTTCCGGTCTGGCTCTCGTATTATCGAAATTGTTAGGGATACAAGTTTCTGTATTAACATTTATCTTAAATACATTCCTTCTTATTATCGGGTTTATCTTCATCGGAAAAGAATTTGGAGCAAAGACAGTGTACACATCTATGCTTCTCCCTGTATATCTTTGGATTTTCGAGCATTTCATACCACTTGACAAATCGATTACCAATGAACAGGTAATCGATCTCGTAATTTATGTTCTGCTGATTGCTCTTGGTCAGGCATTACTGTTCCATGTAAACGCATCTTCCGGAGGATTAGATATTGTGGCAAAGATGCTGAATAAGTTTACACATATTGAAATAGGAAAAGCACTGACAATTTCCGGGCTTATCACTGCAATGACTTCTATATTTGTTTACGATATACCGACACTTATTATCAGTCTTCTCGGAACATATGCAAACGGAGCAGCAGTAGACTATTTTATTGACGGCTTTAAAAAACGAAAACGCGTATGTATTATTGCAGATGATTACCGTCCGATCCAACAATATATTATTCATGATCTAAATCGCGGAGCAACTTTATATACAGCTCAAGGCGCTTATGACGAAACACACAGAACCGAATTGATCACAATTATCACACAACAAGAATATCGTACACTTTTAAATTATCTTCATTCATGTGGGCAGAAAGTATTCGTTACCGTCTCTACTGTAAATGAAGTGATCGGTCAATGGAATTCAAAATAAATACTTATACCTCGCGAAGTTTCACTATGTTTGCAGCCTGCCGGCGTCTGTCTTCATCAATGGCTGCATAATGCTTTTTCGTTGTATTTACATCTTTATGTCCGAGAACATCGGCAACAAGATAAATATCTCCTGTTTCTTTATAAAGGGAGGTACCGTAGGTACTTCTAAGCTTATGAGGAGTTATTTTCTTGTTAGGCGTTACTTCCCGGGCATATTTTTTTACCATATTCTCAATAGCTTGAACGCCCATACGTTTTCGCTGAGTAGATAAGAAAAGCGCATTTTCATGCCCCGGAAGCGGGAGAGTAGTTCTCCGTGTTGTATACATATATGTCTTTAGTGCATTTTCCACTTCTTCGCCAAAATATACAATCATTTCATTTCCGCCTTTTCGCATCACTTTGATTCCATTATTTTCAAAATCCACATCATTGATATCCAGCCCCACGCATTCCGAAACACGAATGCCCGTTCCTAAAAGCAAAGTTAATATAGCAAGATCTCTGTTTCTCGTTTTCTCAAAATAAGCCTTTTTCTGTCCGGTTAAATGATCGCCTCCATGATCAACATAATCAAGCAATCGGACAACTTCATCCGCATCAAGACGAATAATTGCCTTTTCGTGAAGTTTAGGCATATCTACAAGAAGAGTCGGGTTTTTCGATATTGCCTGACGTTTAAAATAATATCCATAAAAGCTACGAAGCGCTGACATTTTTCTTGCAAGTCCTTTTTCTGTATTTGTAACTTGCTTTTCATCATTTTTATATACTTTTAAATATTCTTGGTATTCCTCAATATCAACCGGTTCAAGATTTTCTATATCTGCCAATGTAAACTGATCGATCGTATAGTTTTTATAAACCGGATTATTTTCCATTAAAAAACGGAAAAACACACGAATATCGTATGCGTAGGAAATTCGTGTGTTAGCGGATGTCGTTGGCTCTATAGCTCTGAAATAATCTTTCGCAAACGATGGTAATGTTTTTAATATTTCCCTTAGCCGTAATGTATAATCGATATATTTTTGTTCATGATATGTTTTTACATCATAACTTACACGTAAACCTTCATCTGAAGTATTTTCCTTATTTGCCATAATTATATTCCTCCTTTATTTATTCGGATATACATATTATATCAAATGTATATCTTTACGTCCATATCTTTTGGAAAAATCAGTATTTGTCGTATAGATTGATCTATATTATAAGACAGCCGATAAAAATGAGTATTACTTCTATTTCTCACGGCTGTCGGTTGGAGTGTATATATCAATACATAGGGTGTATATTGATACCATTTAGAATTTTTCGTAAGCGATCATCAGGTATTGACCTGCATGAATCGTATCTGAATCAAGATGATTCATTACCTTAAGTGCTTCTACATATTCGCTTACGGAGCCATATCCGTCTGTAATTGTTTCTTCTGCAATGCTCCAAAGGCTGTCACCTGGTTCAATTAATCTGCTTGTGTAACAGATCTCAATAGCATCTGAAGTTCTCTGATTATCTATTTCCTTTGCCGAAACTCGGAACATTCCAAAGTACATACAGCTGCAGAGAATAAAAAGAATACTGCATATTACCAAACCAGAATGACGAATAACACCATGTTTCTTCTTTGAATTTACTGAATGATTTCCTGAATACTTTTTCATAATCCTTTTCCTCTCTTTTCGCTTACTGTATACCTATCTTCTATTATTGCTATACATCGAACGTCTGTTCTTTTATGTTTTCATTATATCGTTCGAACAAATGTTTGTCAAGCATTTTACTTCATAAAACCGAACATATTTTCGCAACAAATGTTTGCTTTCTAAAAAATGCTGTGTTATTATGTTCTTATGATTATAGTAGATTCGGAGGGAACAATATGTCAGAAGGGAATATTACTCCTAAGCAAAAAGAGATTTTAGAATATATAAAAGACCAGATTTTAACAAGAGGCTTTCCACCGGCAGTTCGTGAGATCTGTGAGGCTGTGAATTTAAAGTCTACCTCTTCCGTTCATTCGCATCTGGAGACGCTGGAAAAGAATGGTTACATAAGAAGAGACCCTACCAAGCCTCGTGCAATTGAGATTCTGGATGATAATTTCAACCTGACAAGAAGAGAGATGGTGAATATTCCGATCATAGGCCGTGTCGCTGCCGGCGAACCGCTTCTTGCAGAACAGAATATTGAAGATTATTTTCCTATTCCTGTAGAATATATGCCAAACAAGCAGACATTTATGCTTCAGGTACAAGGTGAAAGTATGATCAATGCAGGAATTCTGAGTGGGGATTATGTTATTGTTGAGCAGACTCCATCTGCTGAAAATGGGGAACAGGTAGTTGCACTGATTGAAGATGGCGCTACAGTCAAGACTTTCTATCGTGAAGAAGGTATTATCCGCCTGCAGCCGGAAAATGATGCATATGATCCGATCATTCTTACAGATGTCACTATCCTGGGTAAGGTAATCGGTGTTATCCGCATGTATTAAATCTCATTACTGGATATAGGATTTTTAATTAGAACTCGAAGTATAAAAAACTGGCAGAATGTAGTACTCCACTACTCTTCTGCCAGTTTTTTATAACTCTCACTATTTATGCTTCAAGATCTTCAACAGACACATGATGTCCATCTTTCCAGATTCTCTCCAAATTGTAGAACTGTCTGTTCTCACGATCAAAGACGTGTACAATAATATCACCAAAATCAAGTAACACCCATCTTCCGGATGCATTTCCTTCTCTCTGTACCAGAGAATATCCTGTTTTATGCAATTCTTCCTCCACATTGTCCACAAGGGCATTCACCTGACTGTCACTGTTTCCATTTACGATCAGGAAATAATCTGCAAGTACAGACACGCCTGAGATATCGATGATCTGGATATCTTCTCCTTTTTTATCACTGAGGGCTGTATATGCCAGCTTTGCCATTTCTTTTGACTGATTCATCTTTTATTCTCCTTTGTCGCTATAATATTGATAAGTTTCAATGCTCATCGGATCTACCGGCTTACCATTCTTACGCAGATAATTAACCGTATTCCCTGCACAAAGACAGATTGCATGGTCAATATCGACAAACACAGTTTCACGGATCTCCTGAAGACCAGGAATTATCTTTCTGTTCGGTTCAATATAATCAGCAATATAAATAATCTTCTCAAGTATTGTCATCTCCGGTCGTCCTGTTGTATGCCATGTAATTGCACTTAAAACGCCTTTATTGGTCACACCATACTCTTTCTCCGCGAAATATGCTCCCAGTTTCGCATGGACCAATGCCGGCATCTCAAGTTCTGATTGTGTAAGCAGAATACCGTGCTTTTGACATCTCTCAACCTGTTCCTGCGCAGAACCATACTTTCCACAATCATGCAGAAGTCCTGCCATCATAGCATCATCGATATCTTCATGATAACGCATTGCAAGAGATGCTGCAGTATACATAACTCCGATTGTATGTTCAAAACGATCTTTTTTTAGCTTTTTTTCCAGTTGTTTTCTAATGTCAATGAAAGCTTCTTTCATAATCGTGTTCTGTCTCCTCTCTGGTTACTGTTCACTCCACACCGCCATTTTGACAAGTGCAGATAAAATATGCTTTAAATATATAGATTCTTTTCTTTGATATAATCCGCGACAACATCAGGCACCATATAACGCACGCTGAGTCCCTTTGCTGCCCTTTCTCTTATTGTAGTGGAAGAAATCTCTACCAACGGTGCGCGAAGCAGTTCTATATGCGCTCCGTATGCTTCCGTGAGATATCGTATCTGTCCCTTCATTGCTGAAGCATCTTTGTCGTCACGCATTGCTGCAAGAATCGTACAGGTCGTAAAAATTTTTCTGAAATCTTTCCACTCTTCAAAAGCAAACAGAGAATCCGCTCCGAGAATAAAATAAAATTCATCGTTTGGGTAGATCTCGTTAAAATGCCTCATTGTCTGATACGTATAAGAGTGCTTCTTCGTATCCGCTTCTGAAAGATTCAATGAGAAATTCGGATTACTTTTTATTGCAAGACGAACCATCTCGATCCTGTGATGCATTGCTTCTTCTGTATCGAGTGTCTCTTTGTGTGGAGGATTTCCATTCGGTAAAAACCAGATCTCATCAAGTCCAAAATCTTCATAAGCAAACTCACCAAGAAGAAGATGACCGATATGAATCGGCTCAAATGTACCACCCATAATACCAATCTTCATTGTCTGTACCCGTTCCTTTTCTACTATGGAAAACACGCTCTGCGAGTTTCCTATATTCAAATTCAGCTTCCGAATCATATAATAACTCAGAAGCTGAAAAAATAATTATTTTGGAAGCTGAATTTTCTTTTTATCGTCTTTTCCTTCTTTGTAAAGAACGATTTTCTTTCCGATTACCTGAACAACCTGAGACTGTGTTCTCTCTGCAAGTGTCTCTGCGATTTCTCTCGGGTCATCCATGCAGTTCTTTAAAACACTGATCTTGATCAGCTCACGTGCTTCCAGTGCCTCGGCAATTGCCTCCGTAAGCCCCGGATTCATGCTTGCTTTTCCAACCTGGAAAATCGGATCCATTGTCATCGCAAGTCCTTTTAAATAGGCTCTCTGTTTTGTAGTCATAATATTCTCCTTATTTATAATAATCAAACTGAAGTCCGTACATTCTAACTGTGTCACCTTCCTGGATGCCAGCTCTCTCAAGATCTGCAAGAATACCTGAATCTTTCAGGAACTTCTGGAAGAATGCAAATCCCTTCTCTGAATCAAGATTCGTATATCCAAGCATTTTCTCAATCTTCGGACCTTCAACTACATACATTCCATCTGCCTGTTCTACCGTATAAGGAAGATCTTCATAGATCAGTTCATCATCCGGGAAATATTCCTGCTCGAATACTACCGGTTTCTGATCCAGCTTCTGAAGCTCGTTACTTACGTAGTAGAGAAGATCAGAAATCCCTTTTCCTGTAGCTCCGGAGATAGGAAATACTTTGATTCCCTTTGGCTCAAACTCATCTTTCAAGCGCTGAACCGGATCATCTTCCGGATCATAGATCAAATCCGTCTTGTTCGCTGCGATTACCTGCGGACGTTCCGCAATCTCCGGATTGTAAGCAGCAAGCTCTGCATTGATCTTATGAATATCATCAACCGGATCACGTCCTTCTGTTCCGGCTGCATCAACAACATGGATCATTAACTTTGTTCTCTCGATATGGCGAAGGAACTCATGTCCAAGACCAACACCTTCGGATGCACCCTCGATTAGTCCCGGGATATCAGCCATAACGAATCCCTTTGCTCCATCCAGATCGACAACACCAAGGTTCGGATTCAATGTTGTGAAATGATAGTTCGCAATTTTCGGTTCCGCATTTGTAACACGGGAAAGCAATGTAGATTTACCAACGTTCGGGAAACCGATCAGACCAACATCTGCAATCACCTTCAATTCCAGATTCACTTCCAGCTCTCTTGCCGGCTGTCCCGGCTGTGCATACTTCGGAACCTGCATGGTAGAAGTAGCAAAATGCTGATTTCCAAGTCCGCCTCTTCCGCCTTTTAAGACAACCTGACGTCTGTTCTCTCCGGACATATCAGCGATAACTTTTCCTGTAACAGATTCTTTAATTACTGTACCCTCCGGCACACGAAGAACAAGGTCTTTTCCGTCCTTACCGTGACAGCGGCGCTTTCCGCCCTGTTCCCCATCTTCGGCAGCAAATTTTCTCTTATGTCTGTAGTCAACAAGAGTATTCAGCCCTTCATCTACTTCGAAGATCGGGTCTCCGCCGTGTCCACCGTCTCCACCGTCCGGTCCGCCGTTTGGTACATACAGTTCTCTGCGGAAGCTGCAGTGACCGTCTCCGCCTTTACCGGAACGGATCAATATCTTAGCTCTGTCTGCAAACATATTATTCTCCTCTTAATTTGTATCAACAACTGTTTCTGTATCTTTATTCACATCATATATGCGTAAATTTCTTCATCATCTGACAATAAAAGATTTCTTTGAAAGAAAAAGCCTCAGACCTTAAAAAACGTCTGAGGCTTCCTTTTGCCATGTATGCGAGTGAAAAGATTCCGTCGGAACTTTCCAGCCAAAACTGATTACTCAGCTACTGGATAGATAGAAACCTGTTTCTTATCTCTTCCTTTTCTTTCAAATCTTACTACACCGTCTACAAGTGCAAACAGAGTGTCATCTCCACCGCGTCCTACGTTAAGTCCTGGATGGATCTTTGTTCCACGCTGTCTGTAAAGAATATTTCCGGCTAATACGAACTGGCCGTCTGCTCTCTTTGCGCCAAGGCGTTTGGACTCGGAATCTCTGCCGTTCTTTGTGGAACCAACACCTTTTTTATGGGCAAATAACTGAAGGTTCATCTTAAACATATCGTTACACCTCCCTGAATCGAAATTTGATATATTCTGCTCCATATTCATCCCGGATATTTTCGAGTCCGAGAATCAGGGATTTCATGAGGAGCTGCGACTCAGAACTTATTTTGTCCGGGAAGGAAAAAGAAAAGCTTCCGCCGTCTTCCCCCACACTTCCTTCGAAGTGATCGTCCGTAAATGTTTCAACGGAGTTTGCCATGTTGAGAACCAGTGCGGAAACAGCAGCACAAATCACGTCCTGTCCGTATTCTGCATAGCCAGCATGACCATTGATATCGATTCCCTTTACTACTTCGTTCCTGTCACGCAGGATATTTACCTGAATCATAATCGTAATTAAGCATTGATCTTTTCAATCTTAACCTGTGTAAACGCCTGTCTGTGACCGTTTTTCTTGTGATAGCCAGTCTTTCTCTTGTACTTGTAAACGATAACTTTTTTACCTCTGCCC
>ENA-OPCD01001401-OPCD01001401.1-human-gut-metagenome-genome-assembly--contig:-NODE-1401-length-18608-cov-2.674985_pt1 | contig 18608 bp, 10 predicted proteins | sample MGYA00241560_ERZ501471 | MGnify/ENA primary metagenome ERZ501471 (study PRJEB25962, sample SAMEA2042578) | human gut metagenome | biome: human gut; feature: human-associated habitat; material: faeces...
GGCTACGTAGCCGTAGCAGGCATCGTCGCCGTAGATAAAGAAGCGCGCGTCGGGCAGGCCAATCTTGTCGACCACGCGGCGCGAGAACATGCCGCCCTCAAAGCACAGCTGGTTCATGGCGCGATAGCCCTCGGGGCCTAAATCCCACTTGGCGACGGGGTTGGGAATGCCGAGCGAAAGGATGAGCTGGTACTGCCAAAAGAAGGCGCCGCCGTCAAAGTCCAGGCGCGAACCCTGGATGACGTCGTAGCGGTCGGTCCACTTGGCCAAGCGCTCGATGCCTTCGGGGATGACGAGCACGTCGTCGTCCATGACCCAGAACCACTGGGCGCCCAGGTCGTAGGCGCATTTGGTGCCGGCGGAGAAGCCGCCCGCACCGCCGCCGTTTTCGAGCTGTGGTGCGTAGATGACGCGGTCGGTGCCGCCCTTCGCGTCGGGCTGTTCGATGTCGGTGCCCCACAGGTTGGCCAGGCGCTCGTTGAATGCGGCGCACATGGCCTCGGTCTCGCGTGAATTCTCGTTATCGACAATCACGATGCGCCAAGGCGCGGCCGTGAGCTCGGTCATGGAGTCGAACAAGTTGGCCAGGAGTTCCTGGCGCTTGTACGTAACGACGACAATGGCGAGCTTATCGATGGGAGCGGGAAGGGTTGAAGGCATGGGGCAATATATCCTTTCACGCGCGGCGGGTGAGTGCAGCGCGGAAGCTATCGAATACGTCCTTGGGACTGTCCTATTGTAAAGGCTCGGCGCACCTTAGCGGCAAGCTTTGAATAAAACGCAGGAACCTGCCATGGGCCCGCCGCATGACGTGGGGCCGCTTTGCCCGCAAGAGGCTCCATAGATTATATAAACGCCCGCTGGCGCGCTGACCCTTTGATACCATGAAACGACAGGTATTTCCTAAGGAGCACATTTGTCTACTAACGCCTCTGGCAGCCCTGTTCTGTCGCTGCTTATTCCCATTTACAATGTTCAGCGCTACCTGCGCGAGTGCCTCGATTCCGCCCTGGCGCAGACGCTCAAGGATATTGAGATCATCTGCATTAACGACGGGTCGACCGACAACTCGCCGGCGATTATCCGCGAGTATATGGAGCGCGATAGGCGCGTCAAGATGATCGACAAGGCCAACAGCGGCTACGGCGACTCGATGAACCACGGTCTGGAGATGGCGCGTGGCAAGTACGTTGGCATCTTGGAGTCCGATGACTTTATGGCGCCCGACGCACTTGAAAAGCTTGTCTCGACCGCCGAAAGCAATAATTCCGACTTTGCGAAGGCGAACTTTGATTTCTACTGGTCTAAGCCCGAGGAGCGCCGTTCGCTGCACGAGATGTTTAAAGCCAAGGACTGCGGCAAGTCGGTACACCCGAGCGATACGACGCAGTTCTTTAAGCAAAAGCCGTCGATTTGGTCGGCCGTGTACCGTCGTGATTTTCTTGAGCGCAACGGCATTACGTTCCTGCCGACTCCGGGGGCATCCTTTCAGGACACGTCATTCGCCTTTAAGGTGATCGCGTGCGCCGATAAGGCTGTTTACCTGCATGATGCCGTGTTGTCGTATCGCCAGGACAACGAGAATTCCTCGGTCAATTCTTCGGCTAAGGTCTTTTGCGTCAATACCGAGTATGCCGAGATTGAGCGTTGGATTCGAGAGGATTATGCCCGCGACCACGCAAGCGGCGATGTCGCGCGCATGCTCAAGTTCAATCAGCTCATTAAGTACGATTCGTACATGTGGAACTACGTGCGCCTGGCGCCTAAGTTCTATAAGGAGTTCCTGGTGCAGATGGCCAAGGAATTTCAGGCGGCCTTGGACGCCGGGGACTTTTCGCTTGACGACCTCAAGCCGTGGAAGCGCGCAAATCTCGCTGCCATCCTCAAAGATCCTGAGGGCTGGGTTGACGAGCATCCGAGTTTCGCGACGGATGGTGCCTTGGGGCGTGCTAAGTATTACGCCTCGGTTGGAGGCCCAGGCGTGGTTGCTGCCTTCCTCATCGAATCGCTGAGGGGGTAGGTCGGCATGGGAGAGGCCTCGTGTCCTAAAGCTACCATTGTCGTCCCCGTTTACAACTCTGCGCGCTCCATTCGGCGATGCCTCGATTCGCTGTTGGCCCAGTCCGAGCGCTCGATTCAGGTTGTCTGCGTCAACGACGGTTCGACTGATGATTCGTTGAACGTGTTGCGCCAGATCGCGCAGGCCGACGATCGCGTACTGGTGATTGACCAGGAAAACGCGGGCGTCTCGTGTGCTCGAAATGCCGGTATCGATGTCGCCGAGGGCGAGACCGTCTTTTTTGTGGACGCCGACGATTACATCGATGCCCGGACGGTCGAGCACGTGCTGCATTCCATGGAGTCTGCAGATGCCGAGGCCGCCGTTTTTGGCGGCGTCTGTGAACCTGCCGATGCTGCCCCCAAGCGCGTCCAGCAACTCATGAGCCCCAAAGCCGGTACCTTCGGCGCCCGTGATCCCCAACTGCTGTTCCATTCGAATGCGCAGCCCTATGCCTGCCGTGCGGCTTTTTCGCGCGAGCTGCTCAATCGCGAAGGCATTCGCTTCGCCCCCGGTTTGGCTTTGGGCGAGGACGTCGTCTTCCAATTTGCGGCTTATGCGCTTGCCCGCAAGACCGTCGTCATGCCGGACAAGTTCTACCACTACGTGATGGAGAGTGAATCGGCGACGCACGAGTTCAACAGTGCCGATGCTCGCGCCAAAAAGCTTGACGCCCACATGAGGATGCTCGAGGAGGTCTTGGAGGACTGGGCGGCCTACGGTCTTTTGGACCTGTGCCCCGGCGAGCTGATAACTTGGTTTTTAGACCTAATTGTGTTCGACCTGGCGCGCTTGGATGCCGATGGTTTCCATCGCGTGGCGGCTCGCGTCAACATGGATCTCACGACGTTTTTGGGAACGGAGTGGGCGGATATGCCTGCTAAGGGCGCCGTTCGCCGTGTTGCCCACAAGCTCGTTGCAGCGACCTCGGGCGTTTCGATGGCAGACGCCACGCTGTTCTATCTTTCGACTCGCGGTCTCAAAGCCTGTCTGGAGCGCTTTATCTAATTCCAAGCGCTGCCGCCCGCCGCAACCCGGCTGCTAAAATAACCCTGTTACACGCTATTCAACAGGAGGTTCTCTTGCAGAACTCTGATACCCCTAAAGTTTCGCTGCTTGTCCCCATTTGCAATGTCGAGCGCTATCTGCGCGAGTGCCTCGATTCCGCCGTGGCGCAGACGCTCAAGGACATCGAGATCATCTGTATCAATGACGGTTCCACCGATAGCTCGCCGGATATCATCCGCGAGTACATGGAGCGCGACCCCCGTGTAAAGATGATCGACAAAGCCAACAGCGGCTACGGCGACTCGATGAACCGCGGTCTGGAGATGGCGCGCGGTGAGTACGTGGGCATTCTTGAGTCCGACGACTTTATGTTTGAGGATTCGCTCCAAAAGCTGGTCGCCAAGGCCGATGCTGAGCATGCCGATGTGGTAAAGGGCGACTTTTATCTGTATTGGTCCACGCCCAGCGAGCGCCGTGAGCTGTTTGGGATCATCGGCGAGTATATGACGGGCGCCGCGTATCGCCCCGTCGATCGCCCGGGCATCTTCTACCGCAAACCTTCCATTTGGTCGGCCATCTATCGGCGCGAGTTCCTCAACGACAATCAGATTCGGTTCCTTCCCACGCCGGGCGCCTCGTATCAGGACGCAGGCTTTAACTTTAAGGTTTGGGCATGCGCCGAGCGTGCAGCGTTTATCGCGGACCCCATTTTGTGCTATCGCCAAGACAACGAGAAGAGCTCAGTTAATTCGCCCAACAAGGTATTTTGCGTGTGCGACGAATACGCCGAGATGCAGCGCTTTTTGGATGAACGTCCCGAGCTCAAGGTTCAGCTCCAGGGCATTTTAATGCGCATGAAGGTCGATACGTATCGCTGGAATGACGAGCGTCTGGTCGATGAGCTGCGCGAGCAGTTTTGGGAGAAGGCTTCGCCCGAGCTCAAGGCCGATTGGGATGCCGGTCGCTTTGATCTGTCGCTGTTCGATCCGCGCGGCGAGACCGACTTGCGCCTGATGGTCAAATCGCCCCGTGCCTATATCGATTCGCGCTTTGACTTTAAGAAGCCGGGCAAGCTCAATACGTTTAAGCACTACTTTAAGATTGGCGGCCTGCCGCTGGTCTGGCGCGTGCTGACGTATCAGCGCACCTACGGCGATAATCCGCATCCCGATGACGTGCCGGCCGCACAGTAGGAGCACTTGGCTATGACTACCCCCAAGATTTCCGTTGTCGTTCCCATCTATAAGGTGGAGGAGTGCCTGGCCTGGTGCCTGGACTCCCTGCTTGCGCAGGACATGCCCGATTGGGAGGGCGTGCTGGTCAACGATGGCTCGCCGGATGGTTCGCGCGATATTGCGGCCGCTTATTGCGAAAAGGATGCGCGCTTTACGCTGGTCGATAAGGAGAACGGTGGCCTGTCGAGCGCCCGCAATGCGGGCATCGCTGCGTCCACGGCGCCTATCGTCGCGTTTTTGGATTCCGATGATCGGTTCACGCCCGATGCATGCCGCGTGATCGTCGATGCCTTTGAGCGCGAGGACTGCGACGTTTTGACCTTTGGCGCGAATCCGTATCCGCTGGAGGCGGGGTATCCGTGGCTTAACTATGTGCTGAGCCCGCGCGATGTGTCGTTTGAAGGCTATAGCACCGACCTGCTGTTTAAGGAGGCATCTCGCCCCTTTGCATGGCGCACCGCCTGCAAGCGTGAGTTTTTGCTGGGCAACGGGATCGTGTTCGACGAAACCGTTAAGTATGGCGAGGACCAGGTCTTCGATTTTGCCGTGTACGGACGCTCGCGCAAGACCGCGCTTATCTCGAACAAACTGTATGACTACCGCGTGGCGCGCAAGGGCTCGCTCATGGACACCATGCGCTACGATGACGAAACACGTCTGCTGGAGCACGTGAAGATTTACTCCGCGGTGTTAGCTGACTGGCATCGCGATGACCTTGACGCGCAGCATGCCGATGACCTGGCATACTTTCTATGTGATTTGGTGCTGTACGATGCAATCAGGTTGCTGGGTACGGGCTGCGGCAAAGTATTCGATGCTGTATCTACGGTGCTCGCTGGTTCCGCTGTGGGGAGCGATGCTGCGCTTGCGCAATGTGCTCCTTCTGTTGCTGCCATATTCCGCGCAGCGCTTGCCAACAAGGCGCCCAGCGCCCGTGCGTGCAGGAGGCTCATGTTCGATTACGACGTTTTGAGGTCTGGGTTCCTTCGGGCGTGCAAACGCATGGCCGCGAATATCCTGGGAAAGAGAGATGTGTAGATCGGAGCGGCCATGTCTGTTGTCTAGTTAAACCATCGTCGTCGTTGCGTTTTGCTTGTTGCTGTGGCCTGCCCGCGCGTTTTGCTGGGTGGGCCTTCTTGTCTCGGGTAGAGCGGTGCCCTGTCTACATTTGAATGCGAATGCTAATGGGGCTAGTCAAATATATATTTCGGTCTCTGACTTGAAAACGCTTGAATTCACCAGTTGCTAGTTTAAAAATAACATATAGATTCCGCCGGATTCGTGGAAAGGATGTTCTATGAAAGACGTTCGAAGGAGATGGCGCGGGCTAAAGGCTTTCGGTTTGGCCGCATTTGCAACTGCCTGCCTTACTTGCGCTCCATTGACCGCAAAAGCAGGACTTATTGGCGGTGTTGGAGGGGGGTAGCGCCTCGGTAGACGAGCCCACGGAATGGTGCGTTGGTGATAACCGTCCGATTTCTTACTGGGGATATGACGGTTGGAACGGCACTCAAAATGAACAGATGTCTGGCCCTCTTACGCGGTATAGCGTCGAGTGCAATGCCGGGGGGACTGCTCACAGAGATTTTCTAGTAGGCTTAAATTCTATCGATAAGAGCGCCTCGCGGACCGATCCTTCTGGAGTTATATCACGTCCCGCAGGTACATACTATTTCAACAAAGATGGTTTAATGCAGACCGGACTCGTTCGGTTCGAGGACGGCAACCTTCGCTATTTCGATCCCGAGACTGGCGCCATGGTCACGAACCAGTGGCATAAGGATTACGAAGCTGTCTGGTACTATTTTGATGCTGACGGGACCGCAGTTTCGGGCTGGCAGTCTATCGGTGGGGACAAGTACTACTTCTACCCCGAAAGCCATGATATGGCATACGGCCGAGTTCAGATTGACGGCAAGAACTACTTCCTGAACACCCCTGGTGCCAACGCCGATGGCCGCATGCAGCATAGTGGCTGGTTCTACGACTCCATCTACGGAAAGTGGTCCTATGCGACCTCCGACGGTGAGCTATTGACCGGTTGGCATAATCTCGGCGGGGCTTGGTACTATTTCAACGAATCTGGGGTCATGCTGACTGGCTGGATCAACGATTCGGGTACCTGGTACTACACTAATGCCTCCGGTGCGATGGTCACAGGCTGGCTCAACATCGGCGGTACGTGGTTCTACCTCGACGGCTCGGGCGCCATGGTCGCTAACAGCTGGCGCAGCCTCGGCGGCTCCTGGTACTGGTTCGGCGACTCCGGTACAATGGCCACTGGGTGGTTCTTGGCAGGCGGCTCTTGGTACTATGCGAGCGGTTCGGGCGCCATGGCAACCGGCTGGCTAAGCAATGGCGGCACGTGGTATTGGCTCGGAGGTTCGGGCGCTATGGCCTCTAACTCTTGGGCTAACGTTGGTGGAGTTTGGTACTGGTTCGACGATTCCGGCGCGATGGCCACCGGCTGGCGTCAGGTCGGCGGCGCCTGGTACTACTTTAGCGGTTCCGGCGCTATGGCCCACGACGCCTGGGTCGGCGACTACTACCTCCAGTCTTCCGGTGCCATGGCTACGAATGCCTGGGTTGGCTCCTACTATGTCGGCGAGGACGGCAAGTGGATTCCGGGCTACGGTTTAGTTTGGTACAAGAGCGGTAGCCATGTTTACCATACGCATAAGTGCCGTACCGTTGGCAAGGACGCAAAGGGCTATTCGCAGATCTCTATCCAGGAGGCCCAGAGGCGTGGCGCTTCACGAGAGTGCAAAAACTGCCAGCAAATTGGCTAGTACATTACTGAGCTAGTTTTGATTGAGGCCCCGTTGCCCTGAGGTGACGGGGTCGCTGCGTGATTGGATACCGTGCTGCTATGAAGAAATGCTCATTCGAGGTGCTGGTCTTTTCGGGCCTTGTTTCTTTGGGGCTCCTTTTGGGTTCGCCCTCGATGTTATACGCCCTTGATTTGAATAACACTGACGAAGGTCCCGCATCTAACGTTGCTATTGCTTCTGTCGAGTCAGGCGTTGATGCTCATCGCGAATCGACCTTTGCCGTCGAGCAGAACTCTCAGGTGGATAATGAGACCCCTTCTGAGGATTCAAATCAAATTATTTGGCATCAGGGGTGGATATCGCCCGAAGAGGGGGCTGGTTTTTGGCGTTGGGGCTTGTCTGACGGAACAATCGCTGTTTCTTCTTGGAGACATATAAACGGTAGCTGGTACTGGTTCGACGACGAAGGTCGAATGGCTCAGGATGGGTTGGTTCAAGTCGGGGGTGCGACGTATGCCTTCTCCTCTTCGGGCGCAATGCGTGTCGGCTGGTACCTAGATTCTACGGGCTCCACTTCTGCTTGGCGTTATTTCTCCGGTTCTGGCGCCATGGTAAAAGGCTGGCTTTCAGACGGCAGCAACTGGTATTGGCTGGATGATGAAGGCAAGATGGTCCACGACTCGATGCTGCAGATCGGGGGAGCCACGTATGGATTCTCTTCTTCTGGTGCGATGCTTATCGGATGGCATCTTGATGCTTTCGTTTGGCACTATTTCTCCGGCTCTGGCCCCCTGGTAAAAGGTTGGCTCTCGGATGGGGGTCGTTGGTACTGGCTTGATCCTGCAGACGGTTCTATGGCCACCGGGTTGAAAGAATGTAATGGCACCCCTTATATCTTTAACAGTTCAGGGGCCATGCTCTCCTCCCAGTGGGCGCTTATTGACAACAACTGGTATTACGCTGACTCCAACGGTTTGCTGCATGGAGGCTGGTTACTTCTGGGGAATTCTTGGTATTACCTGGATCCAGGAAGCCATGTTATGTCTACGGGCTTTGTTCAAGTGGGCTCGTCCACCTATTTCCTTACGAGCTCAGGTGCCATGGCAACAGGCTGGGCACTTGCTGATGGTACTTGGTATTACGCCGCATCAAGCGGAGCTATTCAACGAGGACGATGGATAAAGTCCGGAAGCGCCTGGTATTACCTTGATGACGTATCCGGCGCAATGCGCACTGGTGAATATACGGTAGGCGACACGCGCTATTATTCTTTTGGCTCCGGCGCGATGGCTTCTTCGTGTTGGATCAACTTGAGCGACGGGATGTCATGGGCGGATTCTTCTGGTGCGTTGAATGATCCATTGCCTATTGCACCCGACGGGTCCCCTGTGGCATCGGGCTGCGTCGACTCGTCTTCGTTGCCGGGTATCATTCATATTGGAGACTCGGTTTTCTATGCGGATGCGAATGGTGCCATTAACGTGGCGTCTGGTTGGATTTTGTCGAAAGACGCTTCTGGCGAAAGTGGCAATACTTGGTACTACGCATCTTCCAATGGTGTCCTTAAGTCTGGTTGGCAATATGTCAACGGTGCGTGGTATTGGATGGACCCTTCCACATTCAAGATGAAAACTGGATGGCTTAATGACGGCGGTACGTGGTACTGGCTCCAGCCTTCGGGCGCCATGTTTGCTAACGGGTGGCTGAAAATCGATGGTGTTGACTATTACTTCAATGCAAGTGGTGCATGGTTGAATACGTCTGGTTCTGTTTTAGGGGTTAATAGGTCCAGCCTGGTCAATTGGCTTATGAGCCACGAGAACGATGGCTATTACCGTGGAACACGCTATGATACGCATCTTAGCCAAGAAACATGCATGTATCCAAAGGGTGATCCTCGTTGGGACGGGTATACCGGTATGAACTGCGGCGGATTTGTATCGCATGCATATATGAAAGCGGGCGGGAATTTAGCTCCAATTGCCGCCGAGCAGAGCCATTCCCCTTGGAGTGGTGGTCCCGGAAGGGGCGGCTGCGTTAACGCTTATCGTTGGTACGGCTACGCTATCGATACGTGCGCAAACGTGACTTATTTCAACTCTATTGATGAGTTGCTACGTAGCGGTTTGGCTCGTAAGGGGGACATTGTGTTCTTCAATCCTTACAACCCATATGCGGACGATAGTCACATTGGCTTTTTCTGGGGCAATTCGCCGAGCGAAAACTTGTTTTGGCATAGTGACGGTTATGGAAACCGTATTTCTGGTTTGACTGCTTTGGGTCCATCGAAAGTAATATTGATTCGTTAGAATTCCGAGTTGTAGGGGACTCTCTGGGCTCCCTGCCTTTTTGACATCTGGTTTGAAAGCTAACTGATGTCGGCATTCTTTGGGCAAAGAGTAGGGACTAGGAGTCCTTGGTTTCACCCTGCTGGGAAGTTCTTGTTTACATTGTGGTATTGCGTGCAGTTATTTGTCGTCCTAGATGGCACCTTGTCCAGTTGGATGTTCGGGAATCTTTCACAGCCATGCTGTAAGCTAGACGCAAACAAGAACGAATGACGAGGTTTACATGAGCAAACATCTTAAGTTATTTTCGGCATTGTTGGTGCTGATTGTCCTTGCGCCCATTTCTGTGTTTGTTTTTCCCTCGAACGCGGAAGCTGCGCGGTCCCTAGTTGAGAATTCCTGGCGTTATGAGGATGGGCAATTGGTCGCAGAGGATGCTTCTTCCGATGAAGATGGAATAGCCTTATTGTCCATGGACATTCTTCCCGATGGGGCTACGGCGCAGGGTATCGATGTCAGTGAGCATCAAGGACGTATTGACTGGAATGCTGTTAAGGCTTCTGGTATCGATTTCGCTATTCTGCGTGTTGGATTTGGCGCTCCATCTTGGGGCGGTCGAGTTGACTATCAATTTAATCGAAATATTTCTGAGTGCGAGCGACTCGGAATTCCCTACGGCGTCTATATCTATTCATATGCTTTTGATAATCAGCAGGCAGCCGATGAGGCATCAATGGTGATCAATTGCCTTTCTGGGCATAATCCAAGATTGCCGGTGTATTACGATCTTGAGGATAACTCGATAATTGCAAATGGACGTCAAACCGGAATTGCATCGAGGGCGCAGGTTTTTTGTAATAGGATTTCTGCCGCAGGATATGAGCCTGGTATTTATGCAAATTTAAATTGGTTTAACAACATTTTGACTGACTCTGTTTTTAAGAGTAGCTCTTGGGATCATTGGATTGCTCAATATAACTCGCAATGTGACTATACCGGTAATTACAGTTTTTGGCAGTATAAGAGCAACGGAAAAATCCCTGGAATCAACGGCAACGTTGATATGAACTACGCGTATGTTGATGTCTCTCTTTATCATTGGCAACTAATTGACAGCACCTGGTATTATGCAGCCTCCAACGGCAAGGCGTATACCGGATGGTTGTTTCAGAGTGGCACGTGGTACTGGCTCGAGCCCGACGCGGGCGGCGCCATGGTGACGGGCCTTCACGCGTGCAACGACTCAGCGTACTGGTTCAGCGCCTCCGGCGCGATGGCGACCGGATGGGTGCTCGACGGCGGGACCTGGTACTACGCGACTGGCTCCGGCGCCCTCGCCTCCGGCTGGCTCAACCTAAACGGTACGTGGTACTGGCTTGACCCCTCGACGCACGCCATGGTGACGGGCTTTCACGAGTGCAACGGCTCCCTGTACTGGTTTAATTCGTCCGGCGCCATGGCGACCGGATGGGTCCTCGACGGCGGCACCTGGTACTACGCGACGGGCTCCGGCGCGCTGGCCTCCGGCTGGGCCTATCTCGGCGGCGCCTGGTACTGGCTTGACCCCTCGACGCACGCTATGACTACGGGTGTTCAAGAAATCGATGGGGTGAAATACTCTTTTGCTAATAATGGTGCTTGGCTCGGCTAGCAACTCTTCTTTAATTGCTTTTTTCTAATTACATATTGCTCTTAGCTATCCATTTGTAGACTATGTTTATGTAAAAATTGGTTACTACCGGGGGCTACGCATGGCAAAGAAAAAGCGAATTACATTAACCCTAATTATTCTTTTGACTCTACTGCTCGCTGGGCCCGGTGTGGTTGATATCGCGAATGCGGACTCCATAAGCTCATCCATCCCCGCTGTTTCTGAGCAGCGATCTGTCTCCTCGACTCTTAATTCTTCCGATTCAATCAATGATGGGTCTGCTCAAGAATCCGTTAAATGGAATCAGGGTTGGAATTCGTTTGACGGTAACTGGTTCTATGTGGATTCAGTTAATCCGGTCTCGCTGCATTCTGGCTGGCTCTATACCAATGGGGCCTGGTACTGGCTCGACCCCTCGACGCATGCCATGACCACGGGCGTTCAAACTATCGGATCATGTGAATACATATTTAATAGTACCGGCAAGATGGTGGCTAATTGCTGGTCAAATGGTGATGGGTCTTGGATGTATCATTCGTCATCCAGCGGCGCAATTGACCTTAAAGGCATCATGACCGATTCGGGAATCCAGCTGATTGACGATGACGGTAATGCCAGAACTGGTTGGATTGAGAGTCAGGGTGCTCGATATTATTGTTCTGCTAGTGGAGTAATTCTGACTGGGTGGCAGCAAATTGCTGGGTCTTGGTATTACTTTAACCCGGATGGTCGAATGGCGACCGGCTGGCTTAACGATGGCAGCAACTGGTACTGGCTGGATTCCGCTTCTGGCGCGATGAAAACGGGATGGCTTTCCCTTGGAGGCACATGGTATTACCTTGATGTCGCACGTGGGGGAGTAATGTTGAGTAACGGTTGGTATTGGATCGGCTCTACTGACTACAAGTTCAGTTCATCCGGCGCAATGGTTGGCGCTTGGGTCGATGTCCCTTGCTATTCGCAGTATCCGGAACTTCCTACTGGCTGTGAGTCGGTTGCCCTTACAAACTTGCTTAACTACTATGGTTTCGGTTTAGGTAAGACGATTATTGCGGATTATTACTTGCCCAAGGGAAGCAACGGCAACTTTGTTACCGCTTTTGATGGCAACCCGAGGCGTAGCAGCGGGGGTCTCATGGGATGTGTCGCCCCTGCGATTACTATTGCTGGAAATAATTTTCTGCGTGCTGCTGGAAGTGGCAAGCAGGCAAAAGACGTCTCTTTCTCGTCAATTTCTTCCATTAAGAACAGGCTGACCTGTGGTCAACCTGTTGAGATGTGGAATACCGAGTGGGGAAGTTGGCCAGGGGGCCGTTATGCTGCTCGTTGGTATAACGGGCATTCCTATGGTCTGTGGGGCGGTAATCATGCCGTAGTCCTTAAAGGCTATGATGACGAGCGGGGAATTGTCTTTCTTTCGGATTCGATTAACGGCAATGTTACGCGAAATGCCCAGGTGTTCTTCGGCACGTGGCAACAGATGGATAGCCAGGCCGTGGTAATTGAATAGCCATGATGCTAAAAGGGGAGAGCTCGACGAGCTCTCCCCTTTTGCTACTTTGTTAATCTAGCTACGCCGTCTTCTTACGTCCAAATAGTTCGTCCCAGTTACTGGCTGCCAAAACTGTTCCGCATACAATTACAACGCAGCAGATTACGGATGCCATGTCGGGAATTGTTCCAAGCAAGATCAGGCCAAAGACCACTGACCATGCCGAATAGGAGATATTCAGAGCCATCGCACGCGCTGCTCCGATTGCCGCAATGCCCTTGTAATAGAACAGATAGGATGCAGTTCCTGCGAGTCCGGCGAGTGCAATAATCAATGTGGGCATGCTTGGGATAGCGCCCAACGTGAAATGCCATGCTCCGAAGAGGGGGAGTACGAGCGCTCCATAAACAAGCGCACTTGTAGTTTCGCGGATTTGCAAAGCTGTTTCGTCATCAACGGCATCATCTTTCATTCCCCATGCGCACAGCACCGCTTCGGATCCCCATCCAATAACGGCAAGCACCGCGCCGAGTAAGCCGAGGGGGGCATTTGCAATCTCGCTCGATCCGGCCGATAGATAGCCCATCGTCATTACACCGCAAAGAGCAACGAGAAGGGAAAGAATCTGGCCTTTGCCCATTTTCTCCTTCAGCAGTACGAAGGAAAGGAATGCTCCGACTGCGGGATAGAAGGCGGAGATGATTGCCGTGTAGGCAGCTCCGATGTTATTAATTGCCAATACGTAGCCGGTCATTCCGATAGGTCCACCGAGTAAGGCGCCGGCGATGACGACCTTGCCCGAACGAGTTTTAAGTGCAGCGAGCGTGTCTTTTAGTCTGCCTCGGACTCCCATGTAGCCAAAGAGCCAAATTGCACAGAAGGCATCATGGAGAAAGGATCCCGCAATGGAGGCGCATGCAAGCGCTTCCGCCGATCCAATATAGGGCGCAAGCGCCAAGCCGATTCCAAGAATTACTGTATCAAGGCCCCAAAGAAGACCGCTAAAAAAGCCGAATTGCATCGTTACTCACCTTTCCGATAGATCTCCAGTGCCTTTTTGAGGTATTTGGCACCGTAATTGAAGTAGATATAGAGCCATTCGCCCACGAAGTCGCCTTCGGCTTCTTTCAGAAGAGACCAGAGGTACCAGCACCATCCTGCAAGGGCAATGTGCGCATAGTTATGCGCAATTTCGTTGTTTGTTGCCTTGCGCCCAAAATATGCATCAAGCGCGCGGTCGACTTCATCTTCGGAAAGCTCACAGCAGACACTGCACGTTCCAAAATCGTTCGCGTAATCGCTCATGCCAGCATATTCCCAGTCAATGAGATAGTACTTGTCGTTTTCATCGATAAGGAAATTGAGGTAAAAGAAGTCATTGTGACAAAGGCATTTTGGCGCATTGTCGGCCTGAACAAAGTGCTCCAATTCATCGATTTCGGCGGCCATTTCCCTGTAGCCTGGAATGTCGATGGGACCTTTTTCCAGAAGAAGTGATTCGTAGCGCTTCGCTTCGAGGTAGAAGTCAAATTCGGTTTCGACATTTGCACCGCTCTCGTGAAGCGAACGACACATCTGCATCATTCGATTCATTTGGGCAGCATCGTGCGGATCAGGCTGCTTTGCGTTGGGTACAAACTTCGAAATTTTCCAACCGCGCTTTGGGTCCTCATGAATGAACGTATCGTCAAGGCCGAGTTCCTTGGCCTTTTTAAGTGCGGCTACTTCTCCATTTCTGTTAATAAGCAGTTCGGTTCCGACTCCCGGATGGCGGTAAACGTACTCTCCATCATTGGTTCTAAAGTGGCACGATAGATTCGTAAGGCCTTGTTTAAGGGGATAAACGTCGTGAATCTCTGATTTGGAACAGCCGAGCACTTGCTCGATGTTATCGAAAATGTCGGAGTCAACGTTTTCGATAAAATGCGGATCAAAGGCACGCAGCTCATCAAGAGAATCGAATTCGTTGATCTCGCCCTCAGGATACTTCTTGATCACCATATCGAGCTCCTTGATGTGCTCGATATATAAATCTTCCCAAAGCTTGTCCGTTGTTTCGGGCTTGTTATATTCCGTTTCGAGAATCTGCTTAAACGCAAGCGAGAAGGCTTTATCAAAGTAGACATGTCCGAGCATATACCAAGCATCGGAACCGCCAATCGTAACATTGGTGATTCTGTCCATTGCTCCGGTTTGAATGCACCATTCTTTGGTGGCGCCTTCAGCATATTGAGCAGAATAAAATGCTTTCCAAACGTATGCTTCAAACGGATTGTTTAGAAGGTAATCATCGCTTGAGCAAATATAGGTGTTGCCAAGCCGCTCTTTTACGCACATAAGCGATGCGTGGTTATTTTTGGATGCATATTCGTTGTTGACGACAATCGAAACGCCGAACTTGCTTTCAAGATAGAAGAAATACTCTTTTTTATAGCCAACAACGATGGTGATATTGCTGATGCCCGCGTCTTGCAGCTGCCTAATCTGTCGCTCAATGAGGATCTCACCACGCACTTTTAAAAGGCCTTTGGGCTTTTCATACGAAATGGGAGCAAAGCGGCTCGAAAGCCCCGCAGCCAATATCACTGCGTTTTCAACCTTATAGGGGTGAAGTGCTTCGTAACCGCTGTCGGTTAGGCTGTCCGATTCGAGAAGGCCCTCATTCGTAAGCTCTTTATTTGCTGCGTTTACCGATCCAAGTGAGAGGCCAGTGCGCTCGGCAACTTCTCGCTGGCTGGCATATGGGTTCTTTAGGTATTCGTACAGAACAGTAAAGTTACGCTTGGTCAGTTCCACTGCAGGCCTCCAATTAAGATGTTCATTGCTTAGTGAAAGAATAGAATGATTGAACGTTATGTTCAATTTAATATATTTATCTACATAGACTGAACAGACAGTAACGAAAATCAATCCTGGAATGTGGATTAAAATAAATAAATGAGACATCTGGGAGGGTCGCTTATGTATCGATTCGAAAAGAAGGCCACGCTTGTTTGTGCTGCTGCGTCATTAATCACTGCTTGCTGCTTGCCCCTGAGTGCGAATGTCGCGTTTGCACAGGATTCCGTTGAGGCTCAGAGTATTGAGTCAAAAGCGGATTTTTCTTCTGTGGTTTCCGATGATTTGCAACCTGATAATTCTTCCGTCATAAAAGATGGCTGGCAACGAGACGAGTCGTCTGGAGTTTGGTATTACGGAAAAAACGGTAAACACCAAACTGGCTGGCTGCAAAGCGGGGGCTATTGGTATTGGCTTGATCCAGCCAATGATGGTGCAATGCAGACAGGTTATTTCAATGTGACCGATGCTGGCGGATCGACTGCTTCGTTTTATGCGAATGACGGCAATACCGCAACGCCTTTTGGCGCGCTATATCAGAACTGCTGGCTACGTAACTCAGATGGAAATTGGTTTTATGCCAATGCTGGAGGCGATTTAGCTGCCGGTTGGTTTTATCAAGACGGCACATGGTATTACCTGGATCCTGCCACCCATATAATGCAGGTTGGTTTTGTCGACCTCGGGAGCGGGAAATACTATTTAGATGCCACTGGTGCTATGAAAACCGGCTGGATTCTCGTTGACGGGAATTGGTACTGGGCTTATTTATCGGGTGCCCTTGCTTCGTCATGGCAAACGATAGGTGGAGCTCGCTATTATTTTGACCCACAGACGTTCATCATGTTTAAGGGTCGTCAAAAGATTGATGGAAGAACCTACATTTTTGGTGACTATGGCCTCGCAAATGGATGGTACAAAGACGGAGCAGATTGGTATTACTGCTCTAACGGTATTGCGGCTACTGGCTGGAAACTCGTTAACGGCGCTTGGTATTATCTCGACCCAGCCTCCGATGGTAAGATGTCCGTTGGGTATTTAGACCTTGGCAATGCAGCTTATTATTTAAAGCCTAACGGGGCTATGGCTGTTGGTTGGGCTCAGGTCGAGGACGGCTGGTATTTCGCCTCCCAATCTGGTGCACTTATTTCTGGCTGGTATAAAGAGGGCACGAGCTGGTATTACCTGGACCCTGTTAGCCATCTCATGAAAACGGGCTTATTTGAGGTGGGCGGCAACGATTGTTTTGCAAACCAGAGCGGTAGGCTTGTGGTTTCAAGCTGGGTTACCGTTAATGACGGCGTTCAAAGATACGCTAATGATAATGGATATCTTTGCAAGGATGTGATTCGCGAAAACGGCACTATCCTAAAAACCGCTGGAGCTGATGGTTGGCAGGTTGCGTCCGGCTGGGTTAATGTCGCAAATCTTAGGTTTTACGCTGAGCCCGGAACGGGTGCCATTCATCTTGGATGGCTGCAGATTGACGGCGATTGGTATTGGCTTGATGCCGATTCTGGCGTGATGAAGACCGGATGGGTTTTTACTGGCGGTGCATGGTATTACCTAAACGCTGACGGAAAAATGGCAACTGGTTGGAAATGCCTGAATGGAACATGGTATTACCTTGAGTCCAATGGAAGCATGCATGTTGGCTGGCTTAAAGATTCGGGTAAGTGGTATTGGTTAGACGGCAGCGGCGCTATGGCAACGGGCGCAAGGACCATCGATGGCGTTCGTCGAGTTTTCTGGAGCGATGGACAGTGCGACAAAGTTGGCTGGCAAAATCCATCCCAGTATCCTCAGGTCAGTTCTTGGACTGTTCGGCTGCCTGGCTATTGCACCGGATACTTTACCTATGTGACCCCTTCTCGCATTTCTGTCGAAGCAACGCGGGAAGATTGCGTGAACGCCTTTATCCAGCGCGCCTATGAGTATATTGGTACGCAATATATTGAGCCTTGGTCTACCGCTCCCGGTGGAGCTGTTGATTGCTCTGGTTTTGTCTTGCAGTGCCTTTATGCTACTGGCATGGATATGGGTGTTTACAACCCTTATAACCATCGCTGGGATCCAAGCCAAACCTATAATTCCATGAATTGGTATCGAAGCATTATCTTTATGCCCGTGAGCACGAGCTCGATTCAACGCGGCGATGTGATTTATTACCGCGGTCATATTGCAATTGCACTTGGCGGCGGCTTGATGATTGATTCCTGGCCTCATCAAGGTGTCGGAATTCATCCTATTAGCGCAAGGGGAAATGTAATCGGCGCAGCTCGTCCGTTTATTTAATAGATTCCCTGCAAGACAGTCGGTACCGGTTGGGGGCCTGAAATGAATGCTCGGATTGATCATCGAATTTGCTGGCGAGTAATTGGCTTGATGCTATTTTCCGCCTTGCTCTCAGTTTCCGTTCCCGCATTTTCTTGCACTGCTTATGCCGTGGAAGAGGGGGTGGATAACGGTGCCGTAGAGCGCGACTCGACAGGAGGGCCGGGAGCACTTGTCGGTGGCGGTTGCTCTCAAGACTCCAGTGATTGTGCCGGCAAAACAACGGAAGATTCGAGTCTACAGGTTGTCGAAAGCCAAGACCCGTCGACGACAGAAAAACTATCTGGATGGCAATGGAACGGTTCATCTTGGTATTACTATCTAGACGGCTGCCGTTTGACCGGAATGCAGAATATTGACGACTCGTTGTACTACTTGGACCCCGCTCGTGACGGCGCAATGAGCTGCGGCTGGATTTTTACGGAAAATAAGTGGTATTACGCGGATCCATCAGGCGCTTTGGCAAGTGGCTGGCAGTTTATTGGAGGCCAATGGTACTGGTTTGACTTCCTTAACTGCTGTTCTATGGCTACTGGTCGACGTGTTATTGATGGGCACCCTTATCTTCTTGGAACCTATGGACTGATTAATGGATGGTGCCTTGATAACGGTTTATGGTATTGGGGTAGCAATGGTGAAGTCTTAACCGGCTGGCTTCAAACTGGCAATAACTGGTATTGGCTTGATCCCGCCAATGATGGTGTTATGTCTAGAGGAATCGTTTCTGTCGGTTCATCTCGTTACTATTTATCGGATTCCGGCGCAATGGCTGTTGGTTGGGCGTTTGATGGGACGGACTGGTATTACGCTGACGGTTCCGGCGCACTTGCATCGGGCTGGCGTTTGGTGAATGGCGTTTGGTATTGGCTCGATGTCGCAAATGACAATAGAATGGCTACCGGCTTTTTTGTCATCGGATCCAATCAATATCA
>ENA-OPCD01001403-OPCD01001403.1-human-gut-metagenome-genome-assembly--contig:-NODE-1403-length-18585-cov-9.804803_pt1 | contig 18585 bp, 19 predicted proteins | sample MGYA00241560_ERZ501471 | MGnify/ENA primary metagenome ERZ501471 (study PRJEB25962, sample SAMEA2042578) | human gut metagenome | biome: human gut; feature: human-associated habitat; material: faeces...
CGAACCCACGTGATCAGCTTGGAAGGCTGGAGTTCTACCATTGAACTACACCCGCTTATAGTCGGGGTGACAGGATTCGAACCTGCGACCTCTTGATCCCAAATCAAGCGCTCTAGCCAAGCTGAGCCACACCCCGTAAGTGTTATATGATTTTGTAACTCATAACAAGAATATTCTATCATATCTTGTTATGCTTGTCAATCCTTAAAAGAACTGCGGATGACAGGAGTTGAACCTGCACGTCGTAGACACTAGAACCTAAATCTAGCGCGTCTGCCAATTCCGCCACATCCGCATATTGCAAAACAACAAGCATTTGTTTTCTTGTCGACTGCTTGAATAGTATATCAAGTATTGGTATTCCTGTCAAGTATTTTTATACAAAAATAGCTGTGTCTACTTAATTCCCGCAGATACAGCCATTTTTGTGTTTTTAGTACTGGTTCTTACTTTGTTTTTGCCGATTTTACATTCAGCCATTTTGAATAGACATTTTTGAATCCAACTTTCTTATAGGTACGAATGCATACATAATATTTCTTCTTTGCTTTGTTAATTTAATGATAGCATATTTCCATACATCAAAAAAGAGACATGATCCTAGATCTCTCTAAAATCATATCTCTTACAACAATGAGCGTGCGGGGATTCGAACCCCGGACAACTTGATTAAAAGTCAAGGAATCAAATCTATGTTAAACCGCATAAACTCTATTGTTCTCAATTTTGGTTGGAACGAAAATGGAACATTCTCGCTTCAACGTTGTTTATAATATCACATCATTTTCGACAATGCAAGCATTATTTTTAAATTTTTATGTAAGTTGCTGAACAGTACCCTGTCTTACCGTTATATTTAACTTTATGCCACGCACTACCTTTTTTGACAATCTCTACTGTTGCACCCTTATGGATTCTATAAACAATATCGGATTTTGTGTTCGCACTCTTTCTCATAATCAACGGGTCATGTTTCGTGATAACTGTTCCATAGACTTTTGCTTTCTTTGCTTCTTTCACTGTTGTTCCTGCAATGTCAGCTTTGAACTTCTTCCACCCCTTATTATTCTTTCCAATCCATGGGTCTGGACAATCCTTGCCGTTTACATCCCAGTGACGAATAACGTGGTCTGCATCAATGTCGTACTTCTTCATATAGTATGTAACCAACCACACGAGATCGTTGTATACATCCGCAGGTACACCACCAACACAATTGCACATTTCGATGCTTAAGGTGTTTGCATTTGTAGCAACTTTGTATTTGCTACCTGCACCATTTTTTAAAGTGTAGCATCCACCTACTGCCCATGCTACCCTCTTAAGAGATACAGACTTATATACTACTCCGCTACCATCAATAAAACAGTGGGCAGATGCATGTCTGTTTTCTCCTTGGAAATATTTGCAGTTATTCAAAGCTGTGTCGCCTTTGTTTCCTGTGAAATGCACTCCAATAAATTTAATATCACTTAATTTTCTTTTGCCGCCATAATTTGACTCATCGGCAAATTTGTTAATAAATTTCATTTTACACTTCCTCTTTGTGGGTAATGTTGATAGGTTCTTCTGTTAAGTCCGCAGGTCCTTGATAGTCTGGGTCTACTGCCTGTCCTAATTCTTCATAAGACATTGCATTAACACTGTCCCCGATTCCTTTTGTCGTTGGGTCCACCAATACTCCGAGAGTCACTAAGATATTAAGGATGATACCTACAAGCTGTGATACTACATCCTGTGCGATTGGTGCTGTGATACCTAAGATTCCTAGAATCTGATAGATAAATGCAATTAAGGCAGAAGCCAATGCTACTAATGTTGCTTTATTTTTGAAACGTAATTTAAGATTCATAGTTTCTCCTTTCATTTATTAAGTGTTTGTGTTAATATGTGAATGGAGATTTTCTTCTTTCTTAATCTCCATTTGTAATTTATTTACACCTTGCTTCATGCAGGGTGTTTTTTTATTTATACGTTAAATAGTGATTTTTCAAGTTTACAGTATAAAACCTATGGCATTGATGGATTTGCTATTAAAAAAAATAGTCAGTTAGCAATGATTTATATATGGTATGGCAAAAGTTTGACAGGCGGTAATACAAATCAAACTTTATTAACATTGCCCAACGGTATTACATTTAACAATGAAGTTTTCGCTCCTTGTGAAATCATTGACGGAAGTTGGACTCCACGTGGAAATACTGGGTACATAACTATACATAACAATACAGTGGACATAAGATGCAAAGATACAACATCTTACGGTGTCGTAATAGCAAATGTGATTGTTCCTGCATCATACATTAATATTTCATAGTTCTATTAACTAAATAATGATTTTTCTTTCGATTTTACATTAGTTCCAAACGGCAACTTAAAAACCTATTTGAATGTCTTTAAAGTCAAAAATAAGCTTATTATAATTGGTGGCATTGACGTTCCGTTTCGATGGGAAAAAACATATTCTTTTTTGACAATAAACGGATTGACTGCCGTAAAATCTGAAAGCTGTATGTTAGTACATGTTCAAGCGAGTGGACAGGAAATCACATTGTTAAACATTCCTAAAGGTGGCAATCGAGATTTAATGCATACACTAATTAGTGATTTAACTTATAAAAAGATTGCGTCAAATATTCCAAGTTCAACAAAATATACAATTCCAAGTGAATATAAAATGGCAATTCTTGTTGCAACAATTAATTATCCTAATGCAATAAGTCCGCAATTCACGTTCATGTTTCCAAATTTAACAGAAACAAAGCGTATATCTGATGGTTACTGGTATGACAACACTTATCACGCAAGCTTTATGGCATGCAACGATGGAAATGTTGTTTACTTTGCTTCAAATTGGCAAGTAGTGTCTCCAACAGGTACAGTTACTTATGATGTTTATGCAAGGTAAGTTAATTATCAAATACGATTCCACCTTGGTCTATATATACTCTAGGTGGAGCAATTACCGTATAATATCCCCATTGTTGGAGATTACAAATTTGTATAGACGTACCGCTTGCACGGCAATACACGTTACTAGATATAATGTTTGATGTGCCGTCAATTTGAACGTTTGAACCACTTACATTTACTATAATTAGAGAGCATATTGGACTTCCATTCCCGTTTCCATAAAGAAGCAAAGCAAACTTATCACATGTTTTTTGAACTGTAGTATAGTTTTCTATTGATATATAGAAATCATTACCAGAACCACTTGTTTTTAGCACAATGTTCCTTGATCTATTTGTTAAATCACTATTTAACGTAGAAATATCTGATTGTATTTTACTTATACTATCTTCTATATTTCCAATCCCTAATTTAGTTTTTATCAGAGACACGATCGTTGACCACTTAACCTTACTGGCGGTACTCCCACCAGTAAGCATGTAATCATCATCTGATATTGTCTTTTTCTCTGTTAAATCCGATATATGTACTAAAGGTATATTGATTGCCATAACATCACTCCTTAATTCAACTTGTTTTCTCTGACGTAGCTTCTGATAGCATCAATGTGCTTTTTAAGTTCTTTATCTACTACCCAGAAATTTTCTTTTTTATTCTGTGACAATGGTTCTCCTGTGTTATCGTCAATCTCATTGTATGTGTATGATACTCTGTCTCCACCGTCAATATTTAATACCATAAAGCTACTCAACTGTTTCATTTAACATTTCCTCCTGTTCTTTAATCAAATCGTTGATTTCTTCCATATATTCTTTCTCATAGTCAATCACTTCTTCTTTTTCTGAGTTATCGAATTTTTCAAGTCGTTCAAATTCGTAATCTTTCTGAATTGCTTTGATTTCCCACGAAAATTTAAGGTTTTCAGTGCCTCGAACGACAAAGTAACTATCGGTCTTTTCTTCTACCCATAAATCGCCTTGCCCCTCTTTCTGCAAGAATACTTGGTACTCAACACCTGTGTTTACTGTCTCTGAAAATATATCGTCAATGTCGATGTAACACTTTCCTTTATCATCAGTTTGTGCCGTTCCAATGTCTCCAAAATATGGGGTTGCTGTTTCATAACAATACTGCTTTCTTGTATCATAATTTTCTGTATCTATTATTCTGTTTTTTTCTCCGGTAACAGACAAACTTCCGCCAATAGTAACTGGCTGATAAAAACTTGATCTTTCTTTTCCAAAATGAAATTTATATTCACTTACCGACCCAAGATAAAGTGATTCATCCGTCATATGCATTGTTATGTCTGTCTGTACTGTAATTGGTCCACTGCTGTTATTTTTTAATACAATCTCATCTGGGGACAAAATCGCACATGCACCAGTTCCATCCTTGTTTTCAGATAAATATATACCACCGAACACGTCTGGTGTTATACACACATATGATATTGGCTTTTCTCCCATGCCTGATATATAATGCGTTACGACTATCCCTTTCGTGTTTATGTCAACAATTTCATTGTCATTTGCATCATAAACGTGCATTTGTCCATTACCGTACGTGTTTGCTTTTCCACCAAGATTTAATGTTCCACCTCTAGCATAAGTAAAATTGATATACAACTTACCGTCAGACCCACGATAAATACCTTGCCATGCTCCGTCGTTGGTCAGCAGATTGAATATATCTTCGTGAGTCAGTGCATCTACGTCAATGGCTACTGGAATTGTCTCAATATCCAACACCTGTGAAAATCCACCTGCGGCATACATCGTACACCTTAACGCTGTAAGATTTCTTGAGATACCGATACCACTTGAACCGCTTGCAGTAACACCGCTTGAACCACTTGCTAGCACAGAGTACAGTGCATGGGTAATGTCAGTTTCATCTGAGGATGAAGTATAAACGGTCGTGTATGTATCTCCGTCCGTTGTTTCCTCAATCTTGAATCGACACTTATAAGCTGTACGTGCTGTTGCTGTACCGTCACGGTAGTAACCAGATAATGTAATGTAGTTCGGCACAATCGTGTTGTCCGCAGACATTTTCACGATACTTGACGATGTTTCCATGAAGTACGTTCTTCCTGCACTTCCTTGCGGACCAGTTGCTCCCGTATTCCCTTTTTCTCCCTGTGGTCCTGTTGCCCCTGTCTCTCCCTTGATTCTTGCCCAAGTGTAAGCACCAACCGTTGTAGGGTCTGCTTGGTTATAGTCGGTGCAAGTTCCGATATATGTTCCAACGTCCTCTCCCGAATTAGAAGTGAACGTCTTACCGCCATCGTTACTATACTTAACATGGAAATATGGTGTTTTACCGTCCGCACCTGCCTTACCTGCCGTTCCATTCGTTCCGTCATTGACAGTCTGTGTATGTGTTCCATTTTTATCTGTAATTGTGATGGTTGTTACTGTACCGCTTTTTGAAATTGATACTGTCGGAGATACACCGTCATTTCCTTTAGCTCCTTGAATACCCTGTTCGCCTTTAATCTTCGCCCAAGTATAAGAAGCTACTGTCGTTGGATCGTTTAGGTTGTAATCTGTGCAAGTACCAATGTAATCTCCTACCGTTTCGCCAGAATTGGAAGTAAAGGTTTTTCCACCGTCATTTGAGTATTTGATGTGAAGATAAGATGTTTTTCCATCAATACCGTTAGTACCTGCGATACCCTGTGTACCTTTTTCTCCCTGCAATCCTTGGAATCTTGCCCATGTATATTTAGATGGGTCGCTTGAGTCGGCTTCTGTAAAGTCCACGTATGTTCCAATATAGGTAGATGGGGTTTCAGTCATTTGAGAAGCTGTTGTGGGTTTTGCCACAGAACTATACTTAATGTGAAAATATGTTGTATCTCCACTAGCACCCTTAGGTCCTTGGATTCCTTGTTCTCCTTTTGGGCCTTGAACACCTTGTAGACCCTGTGGTCCTTGGTCGCCTTTTTCGCCCTTTTCTCCTTGCGGACCTTGGATTCCCTGTTCGCCCTGTGGCCCTTGAGGTCCAGTGGCACCCTTTTCCCCTTGCGGTCCAGTAGCACCAGTTTCTCCCTTTGCACCCTGTTCTCCTTTAGCTCCCATCTTACCGATGGAATATGTTGTGCTTGTGGTTTTATCAGAGTAAGTATATATGGTCCTCGTCCACAGATATTGATTTTCTGCAACGTTTGGCGGTGTTTTGCTCCATGTTCCTGTTGGTGCTACCGTTCCGCTGTTGGATGCTTGATAAGTCGTTTCAGAACTTGTGATACTTCTACCGCTTGCTCCAGTTTCTCCCTTATCTCCTTTTGCACCTGTCTCTCCAGGGATACCGCCTTTTAATTTAGCAATGTCAAATCTTTTCGTAACAGAATATGTATTTAGGTAATTTGCTGTAATATCCACCCATCCAACGTCTGTTGTTAATGCTGTCACAGTGTATGTGTGAGTTGAATTGTTCCAAGAACCTACGACACCGCTTGACTTCTGCACATTATAAGTACAGTCGTTAGATATGTCGGTATGACCGTACAAAACCTGTGCTGTCGTGCGGCACTCTGGAAACGTTGTGTACTCTCCCTTATAATCTGTCGTGATCGCTTGATAATCGTTGTCCAGATTGATAATCATTGCACGAGATTTTCTTGCTTCTTCTAATGCCTTATTGGCTGTCTCATCGTCCGTGTACTTGTTAAGCTTCTGCCAGTCGGTTTCCACATAGCTTGCACCGTCCGCTCTTGCTACAACGCATGTAAGAATGTCTCCGTTTTGACCTTGATTCCACATATCCCCTGTGTCATAAGGTGGTGTAGGTTGTGTCAGAAATACACGGCATTTGCTGTTTGCTGTAGACTGTGCAAAAGATGCTGTCTGCAATGCTTTTGTAACGTCTGTATCTTGTACTAACTGCCACTTCCATGTGTCGCCATCTTTGAAGAATCTGTATGCATATCCTTTAGATTTCCAATAAAATAAGTCTCCCTCATGCTTCTTTTTATCATCTTCTGTTGTCCAGTCAGAAGCAGGGATATTTTTTAATGTTGGTTCGTAATCGTAGTAGAATGTCTCCATCTGTCCGTCTATTTGATTCTGCAAATCCGACACACTTTTTGTAACTGTTTCTGCAAAGTCTGATACTTTACCATCTGCATAATTTTTAGATTCTTTTACTGCATCACTAATTGCTTCTGGTGCTGTTTTGCCACCAATCGTGACGTTATCCCCAGAAATCTTTACAGTACCAGTCTCCATGTCTGCATAGAAGATGATATTTCCAGATTTATCTTTGACAGTTAATGCACCAGTGTTGATATAATCTGCATTAATACCCTCTGTATAAAGCAATCTTGCTACCATTTCCCCAGTGATCGTAAATCCGTAAGGATATGTCTTACCACCATCAATAGAGAATCCGATAACTTCCGATGTCAATTTAATAACATTCTTTGATTCTACTAATGTTGGTTTGTCATGCAAGTAATATATAGTCGAACCATCTAACAGTATTTCCTGCGTTGCATACATTCCATTACTGTTTTTTAATGCTTCTTGCATCTTATCTAAAGCATTTTGACGGTTGTTTCTTTCCTGTTCAATTAACTGTTTTCCTTGTATAATTGCTTTCTGATTACTTGATGTGTAGTTGCTCTGATTACGCAATGGAGATTCTGCACTATTCTTTAATGTTGTATACCCAAAGAATACAAAGTTTACATCTGTTAATACAGAATAAAAACTATTTTCTCGCCAGTCCGTAACTTTAATCTTATCCATAAACTCTGCTATTGGATAAGATATATAATCCATCGAAAATCCTCTGAAAGTCACATTTTCAAATTTTTCATAGATCCATGAAATAAGTGTTTCTTCATGCCCTTTTACTAATGGGTTTTCAATAGATAATACATAGCTATCTCCACCGACTTTTACAATTTCTTCTACATCTTCTTCATTTTCGTTACCATCTTCATCGGTTGTTGTCTTAGTAACAGTCTTTGTCATTTGTACACCTGTTACCTGCACATCATTTGTATCACTTGTCAAAGAATCATAAGCTTCAATATCATGGATACTACCGTTTTCGTAGTCAAAATCATAGGTCATTATCTGCAAACGTCCTGTACGGTCAATTCTTGCGTTTCCGCAAGCAATCATAGCAATAAATCCTATAATCTGTCTGTGCGTGTACTCGCTAGATGGCATGGTTGGTATTTGGAAATCGTTATGTAAAAAGTTACTGTCTCCAATCAAGATACCACAGGTATCACAACTATCTATCAATACACTCTTTGCTGTCGCAGGAAACGTCAATGCTGTGCTGTATGCCTTATCTGCTTTATACATATCATCGTATCCAACAATTGTTACAACACTTCCATAGGTTTCTGGTTGAGTGACAGTAAATGTACCGTATTCAATTTTTTCTGTTGTCTCTGATAATTCAAATGTTAGATACAGTCTGATTTTTGCTCCGAAGAAGTCATAATTGGATAAGTGATCATCGTCATTCATGATTTCTAACTGTACATTACGGCTGAGTGCAACACCTAAAGGAATGGTGTTAGCACCTGCCGCATCGACCAGACTATTATTATCTATTGAAAAATCATCTTCTCCTAATGGCAGTACAGTTCCATTCGCAAGCGTTACTTCTGCATTGCATTTAAAATCTTGTCGTTCTGTCATTAGCTGTTTAAATTCATCACTTACATTTATCATATCGGGTTAACCCCCTGCATATTGAAAGATATACTTGATACTTTTTCATGGTTATTTTTAAGTGTTTTTATCTTAATGTCCGATACCTGTCCGACATAAAACTTTGCTGTTCTCCACTCTCCGTAAAATACAGAAAAATAATGTAAATCAAAAGATTTACCACGTACCACCATTTCTAATATTTCCGTAACCTTAGACATTGGCACATCCGATGCACTGTATGTAAATCGCTCTACTGTGAACATCGGGGTAAACTTTCCTTTACCAGACTGTGCCCTCGTGCTACCTTGCGTATAGGTAGTTTCAAAAGCTACGGCTGTGTCTGAATCTGGTTGCCAGACTTTTTTATTATTGATTTTTATATAATCCTGTGCCATTTTTTACTCCTTTCTACGCAAGGCTGAATGGATTTCTACCATTACTCATTTGTCTTAGTTTTGCTTCTTCGATAAATTCATCAAACAACGTCCTGCGGTTAATCTGTGCTGTGAAATGATAATCCCCACCATTGTTACCGCTGTTGTCTGATTCTAAGGACTTCGTAACAGATAATAGCTGTTCAAGTAAATTAAGTACGTCATTATTGTTACTGTTTGTGCTGTTCTGCTTTTGTGCGATCACTGCGGATGCTTTCGCAGGTATTATCTTACCTGTAGCAATCTCTGGTGTTCTGAACGGTACATTTGCCAACTGTTCAGACTGATTCATAAGGGTTTTGAGTGTATCTGGAAAAGCTTTTTCCAAACCTACTGTAATACCGGCAGGAATCATCTTACCTACCGTATCTCTCATAAGTCTTGATGGAGAATGGATTCCAAAGAAATCTTTCACACCCTCCCACGCCTTTTGTGCAAGACCTGTCATTTTATCAACCAAAATCCATGCAAAATCTCCAACACCTTTTGCAATACCTTTTACTACATTCATTCCAACGCTGCCCCAATCGACATTTTTAAATGTAGTTTTCATATCTCTTATCGCAGATGTAGCTTTTTTTGATAATTCTTTAGGAAGATTTTTAACCGCTTCTATGATATTGGTCAATATTTTCCCTGCCGTTGTTTTAAGTCCAGACAATTTCCCAGTAATTCCATTGCCTATCCCTTTAATTCCGTTTTCTCCAAGTCCTTTGAGTTTAGACGGTAAATTCTTTATCGCATCAATCAAGCCATTGTATGTATTCTTCATAGCATCAACCGCAGTATTTTTTGCATTCATAATTCCGTTTTTAATACCTGTGATGAGGCTTTTTCCAAGTGATAGCCAATTATAAGCTGTAAATACACTGACGATTGCCTGCACAATCTTTGGCACGTTTGCGATCAATGTCGGTATTGACTGGATGAGACCTTTGAGCAAGATTGCGATAAGCTGTACTCCTGCAAGTAATATCTTAGGGGCATTATCGTTAATAACGCCTGCAATATTAATCACAATCTGTGGTACATTTTTGATGATGTCTGGCATTGCTTTTGCTATACCTTTTGCAAGATTTAACATAAGCTTTAAACCAGAATCTACTAATTTTCCTGCATTGCTTCTTAAGTTTGCAGTAAAACTCGTCAATGCTGATAATCCCTTACTAATAAACTGCTGTGTCCCATTTGTAATACCTTTTGCCAAGTTATCCATAAAAGACACACCAAGCTGTGTTAATGCCGTGATTGCTTTTCCTGCAACAGATATTGCACTAACAAATATTCCAACCCAATCAATAGATGTTAATAATGTTGCTAATTTTGTGCCAAGCTGTGACCAGTTTGTTGTAGTAAGTGCATTATCTAATGTTGTTAATATTCCTAATGCTAATCCAGATAAGCTTGTACCAATAGACTTAACATCTATCTGGTTGATCGCACCATTCAAAAATCCACTTATTGACGTTCCTATCTTTGCCCAGTTAAGAGTATTTACAGCTCCCTCTAACATTTGAAACGGAACATTTATTTTATTCGCAAACAACCGCCCTACATTATTCCAATTCACTTCATTGAATAAACCGTTGATACCTGTTGCAATTTTTAAACCAAGATTTTTCCAATTGATTCCCTCTATCAACAGATTCAGTGTGTTGACAATTGTATTAATACCTGCACCCACAGTACGTCCCATTAAATCCCAGTCTATGTGATCAACAAGACTATTGAATGTCCGTGTAAATGCGTTCACAAAATATGTAATCTTCGGGCCTACATTATCCCAATTGATGGCATCATAGATTTTTTGCAATCCTTTATTGATACCAGATGCAATGTAAGTCCCAAGTCCCTCCCAGTCCTCTTTTTTTATGAGGTTCTTAATTTTCTTAGCAATGTCCGCAATAGAAGATTCAATAGGAACTTTCTCAAACATATCTCCAATGGATGGACCAGTGTAACCACCGCCACCACCTCCACCGCCTGCGGATGGGGTAGAAGAACTAGGGGTATCGTTATCTTTTTCTTTTTGGTACTGTCGGATTTCATCCAGTCCAGAAAGATATGTCTGTATCTCTTTATTTGCTTTTTTTGTGGCATTTGCGTTATTCTTTGTGGCTTTTGCCGCCTTATTAGCACCACTGGATGTTTTATTCAATGATGCCGCATAATCTTCTTGTACGGCTTTCGCTCTTGTAAAAGATTTCTGTCCTGTCAGTGCCGCTATAAACATTCCTATATACGTGATTGCTTTCGATAACATATTCATGAATGCCGTTAATATAGGTGCAACTACGGACAAAATCGGTGCAAATGCTGTTGCCAAACTGTTTTGTAACTGAGTTAATGCTGACATCATAGAAGATATCGAAGCATTAGTAGCAGACGAATACTGTGCAAGGTTATTGATGCCTGTCATGATTCCACTGTTAACTTTAGAAATCATTCCAAAAACGGTAGAATATAATATACTCATACCGACCATTCGGCCAATAGAAAATCTTGCATTATTAGCACTGTTTGTAGTGCTTGTGAAGTTCTGTGCCAGTCCACCAAGACGTTTTCCAAGTCCAGATACGACTCCACCCATCCTACTAAAGATAGATGAAATACCGCCTGTCTTTGTCTTAGCACTGTCCGCAGACTGACTGACATTCTTAAATGATGAACCAAGCCTACTATTTGTGTTAACAAGTCCTTTTTCTTTTGCATCAGTCTTAGATATTTCCTTATTTAATGCATTTAAGGCTTTCTCACTTTCTTCTGATGCTGTCTTTGCGTAATTTTCTGTAATCGGTGCAGTACGTACTTTTTCTGTTTGTTGTGCGGTTGTTGTTCCACTGTCTAACTGCTTTTTCTTTGCCAGTAATTCGTCATATTGTCTGCCGAGTTTTTCCGCAGCACTCTCCAATGCTAAAAACGCAGGGGAAGAAGTTGCACTCTGATTTCTTGCAAAGATTTCTTGCTGTGCCGTTGCTACCTGTTCAAACTGTGTATCAAGGCGTTGCAAGGAATCTTCAAGAATCTGATATGCTGTTGTCTTAATATTTGAATTGCTGATTTCATCCTGTAACTGTGTTGTTTGTCCTAAATCGGTGTTTAAGGATTCAACACTCGTTTCTGTACCTGTGATTTCTGCATTTAATTTTTGTAATGCTTTTGCACTTTCTTCGCTTGCAAGACCTGTTCCACCAGTAAGCTTTGCACTTTTAGGTAGACCACTGTCTGCACTCGCTGTCGGTGCTTCTAACTGCTTTTTCTTTGCAAGAAGTTCTTCGTATTGCTGATCTAGTTTAGCCGCTGCACTTTCCATTGCTTGAAACGCAGGAGAAGAAGTTGCACTCTGATTTCTGTTGAATACATCCATCTGTGCTTTTTCCAACTCTGCAAGCTTCTGTCCTGTGGTTTCTATCGCTTTATCTAACGTATCAAGTGCAGTCGTTTTAATGTCGATGTTATCAAGTTTCTTTTCTGCCTGTGTGGTCTTTTCCAGTTCCTCAGCCACGGTCTTTGCTTTTTCTTCGACAACATCCATACCTTTTGTATCTGGTGCTTTTATACCGCCACTCATGGCTTTTTCCATTGATTTCCCAATGGTTTTCACTTGATTGGATAAACGTTTTAAAAGGGATGCGATTTCTTTCACACTTGCTTTTGCTTCGGTTGTATCAATCTCTGTTTTGATATAAATACTTCCATCCGCTTTTTGTGTAGCCATTCAATCACGCCCCTTTCCCATTCAGTAAATCGTTCAAACGTTTCTGTTCTTCTAATTCCTCTTCGGAATATTTAACATCTAGGTCAATAAGCGTTTTATTTTCTTTGTAGAACTCTCTTTCCCAATCTTCCAGTTTCTTTCCTTTGGCTTTCTTCATGCGAACACTAAGAATCTGCGAAAACAAAGACTCCCCAATTTCCATGTAAGCTCCTAAAAAAGTCCACCAATGTAAATACTGCATAGCTCGTATTTCTTTTCCAAGTACACGGTTAACAGATGGGATGATAACTGGTGCATCATGTTCCCAATCCATCACATGAGGTTGCTTCTTCCCATCATCTTTGATACCCATGTCAATAAATTCGATGGCTTTTTCAATAGCTTCTTCATAGTCTTGTGGTGGCATATTTCCAAAATCAACGTATAAAATGGTAAGGCAAACAATCCACTTTTCATCGTTTTCAAACTCTGGATCATTAAAAGTCTTTAATATATCCAGAATTGCTCGAAAATCTGTACGAATATCGTACTTAATGCCACCAACTACTATGGATGTAGGAAGTTCCCAAACTTCCATTATTTGTGATATTTAGACGTTGCCCTTTTAATTTTCGCCTGTTTCTTTTTGATTCTCTGGTCTGTTACCTGCTCAATAACGTCCGCAATCTCAACGATGATATTCTCAATAAAGAAATCTCCACTTTCTGTTAATGTCAGCGGATTGCAGATAGCAAAAACAGATTTAGAAGCTTTAGAGTTGAGTAAGTAATCAATCTGTTCTTCTAATCTGTCGGATAATTCCAGAATATCTTTTTCTGTTGCATCTTCTGGTACTTCCATCTTTTCAAGATTTGCAACTACCTCTTCGTATCTTCTAATGATATTTAAATCAACAGGATTGAAAGAAAATCTTCCAATCTCTGCATCATCTTCATTGGTCAGTACCACATTTAAGGCACCAGTTTTGACTTTTCTTCTTAATTCTTCCATTGCTTAACCCCTATTTCCCTGTGCTTGATGCATTTACTGAACTTGTAGCTGCTGTAAATTTACCTGTTTCAACGTTGTAAGTACCTTTTGTACGTTCTCCAACATAATTGACGGTAAATGGAATCTGATAACCAGATGTATCCCCACCGTAAGATGTAGGTGTTACATAACATTCCTGCTGATATGCTTCATAAGCTCCGCTTGTAGCTTCTTTCCACATATGTACTTCTACAGCATTTGTCTTTAAGTTGTCGTCTGTGTAACGATTATCAACAATTTCCTGCAATTTCTGCGATAATACAGAGTCAGCTTCTGCATAATAAGGGTCAGCTTCAGAAGATACTTCGTATCCGTTATGCTTAAATGTTGATTCTCCGATGATGTTTTTAGATGTTTCTGTGTCTGGATTCAGTTCGACATTGTACTCTTCTAAGTCTTTTCCCAGACGTTCATAACCAGATGTTCCGCCACAAAGTGAACCAGAATCTAAGAAATGAGCCATATATTTACGTGCAATTTTACCTGTTGTAACTGCCATTTTGATTCTCCTTTATCTTTTCAAGGTTAGTGATCTGCTTCATAATGCAGACCAGTTAATGTGTTATCTATCTATCAAAGTCATTTTGGTATCGGGCAGAAATATTGATTGCCCAATTTTCAGACCTGTTTTCGTTTGTGCTATCCAAATATGCAGGTGTCTGTCTGTCAATCGTTAAAAACTTTCGATCGCCTGTCAGAACCGGATATTCTTCTAGCTTATATGTATTATTGTTAATCGTGATTGCTTGCTTTTCTAACCACTTACCAAGGTTATCCAACCACTCTTTAATATCTGCTTTTCTCTTTGGTTTTGTACCGCTTGCACGATATATCACACAAAACGGATATAAGCAAACCTGCGTGACGTGTCCTGTGATGCTCTCTTTTTCGCTTTCAATCACTGCACCACTCATTGGAAACATTGCTTTTCCGCTTGCATCATCTAATGTAGAAAATGCAATTTCGTCTCCCTCTCTTAACTCTGGGAATTGATTTACCAGTTCTTGCAATGCTGTTGTGATTACGTCAAAACCATCAATGTCGTACTTGACTGGCTTCTTTTCTTCTGCCATTAACTTCCTCCTGCCTGCTTCTTAACATGAGTAACCCATGCTTTGCCGTGATTCTTCTTTGCTGTCTCAAACCATTTTGGAGTTGCTTTTGGATTCTGGTAACTTAAGTCAACTTTTGCATTGGTATGTCCTGCAAATTCGGTAACTAATACTTTCTTAGCGCCTTTTCTTGCCCACGGAGACCCTGTTAATTCGTCAACCATGCCTTTACCGTAGTACAAAAAACGTCCCATCGGTCCAGTACCTGCACATACCATCCCAGTACCTGCAAGAGAAGCACTCTTTGCCCTCGTTACGTTTATGAATGTGCCTGTTTCGTGTGGCATATAAGGGACCATATCGGTCATAATTTGACTATCTAGCCAAAATTGAGCATGTTGTATCTGATCGTCAAATCTTTCAAGGCTGATATTCGCAATCATGTTAGATGTATTGATATTGACATTTCCTAATTTCTTTTTAGCCATATAACCACCTACTTAGCCATTACTTCAAAGTGCGGAATTATGTCGTAAAAGGCACTGCCAGTAATCGCAAAGACATAATCATACTTAAGCTTCATCTCTTCGTAAAATCCGTCAATATAATCATCATCTGCAATCGGCTCTTCGTTCTCCCACTCTCCAACAATAAAAAAGTCAAAACCATTCGCTTTAGAACTAAATGTAAGTGCTTCTGACAGCTTATCATTTGCCTGTTTAGACCATTCTTTAGGCGGTAACCATGATTTACTCCCTACCATCTTTTGACCGTCTTTTAGGCTATACTGCACGTTTAATACAGCATTGTCCTGTGAGTCAGAACCATACTTTGCAATGATACTTGCCTTATCCATGTTAAGATTGCAATTATGCAAAATAGAGGGATACCATGTATCGCCCTGTTTACTCTCATATCTATTGAAAAGTGTAATTGTGTCGTTATACATCGTATCCCTCCGCTTATAATGCACCTGCTCTTTTAAAAGCTTTAAAAATCTTTTTAGACTGTAAAGCAAACCAGTCAATCATTTCTTCATTATTTGCCCAACAATCTGTGTTGCAGGACTGCCCATCTAAACCACTTTCGTACAAGAAAGCGTGCATAATTTCATGTCTAAGTAAACTTTTTTGAACTGATTCAAGGTTTTCCACGGAATCTACACTTCTTTCAAGAATTGCAGCAACTATTGTTTTGCTTGAATAATCGCAATAGCCATTTAATTCTTGCAGTTTTTCATCTTCGTTCTCGTGTCTGAATCTGATTTTATATGTAGTTCCTAAAATATTTACTTTACAATCTTTCATAAATACTCCGTTGGGTACATTCCCATATACAGCAAATTAACTCCGTTGGCATCTGTGACACCCGATAAGTAGTCTCTTATTGTGTCAGAGTATAACTGCTTTTGTGCTTCTTTATCCGCTAGACACTTATCTATCAACGTAGCAGTGCCTGTATTACTGGAAGTCACATAGCTTATACTCTCGTTTCCTGCACTCTTAGATGCTACCTGCTTACTCATCACAGTTCCATCTTCTAATGTGATATAACCCTGTGATGCTTCAACTCTCGTTTCTGCCTGTTCAATCTTATATGTGATTGACAGAAGTTCGCAAACGCATCTTTTAACTGCTTCTGCATCATCTTCATCTGTTGGAAAAGCAATCTTAAGCTTTTTAACATTATCCACGCCTGTTGTGGCATTATCTATTTTCTTACAAGAATCCCAGACCAGACGATTAAAGTCTGCTTCTGGGATTGCTTTCTCTCCAAAAAGGGTTTTGTAATATTCATAGTCAACATAATTTGCCATGAAATCACTCCTTTTTATCCGTTGGATTTAATAACACCCATGCGGATATTCTTCTGATTAAATGCTAAAGACCAGTTTGCTTTAGCTCCTAACTCTGCATTTGTAGGAGACTCTTTTGCAATCTTGTTAGCATTGATAGAAAATCCGTTAGGATGTAATACATAACCCTGTTTTGTATACAGCTTTTCGATACCGGCAGATGTTTCTGGATCATAGTCTGTATAATAAGGATTTTCATAGTTTGTCTTATCACAAGTCAATACTGAACCTGTACCAAGCATATAAGTTTTGTATACTGGGTTTGTTCCTGTTGTATCAACTGTAAATTTATCTGTTACCAGTGGGATAAATCCACCGATTGTAGGGAGATTTACTTCTCTTTCTACTGCGTTAGCAATAGTGTATTTGTTGTAGTCAACAAGTCCCATTGCTTTGTATTTTGCGTAGATGTAAGAGTTTAATACAAGTAATCCCATCTTGTCAGCGGAATCTCCTAAAGCTTTCTGCTGTGCAAAGATAAGTGTTGTATCGTCAATTTTGTTTACATCTCCAACAGTGCCCTCGCCAGTTAAAGATAAGTCTGTAATGTGGTTTTCCATCCCAGACAGACTTAAAACTGCATCAACTGTAGTCATTAAGTCACGTGTTCTTACCTGCTTATAAAAGTCTGCAACAGAGTTTGCAACATGAGTCATAGGGTCTGCACCTGTTAACTCTTTTGTAAAGTCTTTTGATTTCCAAGCTTTCATTCTCTGGATTAACATACAAGTCTGTTTCTTTCCTGTAATTTCAGCAGGTGTGTTGTCTGTTTCTCCATCGTTGTTTAAAGCCTGTGAGTCCTGTTCATCAATCGGTGTATAGAAAGGAATTGTTGCAACGTTTCCTTTTTCTCCGATTAAGTCCATGATTGTATTGTCCTGTGCTAATACACCAGATGCAATAATAGCATCGTTCCATGTTGGGTTTTCTGACATAAACTCAGAAAAAACCTCTGGGTCAAAATCAAAACCGCCAAATCTTCCTGTTCTTGGCATAAAAAAAGTCCTTTCTACCCTAAATAAGAATAGATAAGGACTTATCTATGTCCCATCTACCTACAACTATTAAGGGATTTTTAGGTTAGCGGCTCACTTCCATACTGTGAGTCGGTATTATCTATCTGTCATTTAATAAGGTTGCATAGTAGTCTGGGTCCTCTGCCTTAAGCTTCATTCTGTCGTCTAAAGACATTTCCCTTAACTTCTGTGTTCCCTTTTTCTGCTCTCCGCTGTTGAACTTAGTTGTGAAGCTTGGAATATTAACATCTGGTACTTTCTTTTCGTCAACCAAGATGTTCTCAATTGGTTTCCCATCTTTAGTAGTAAGTTCTTTAAATACATCTTCTGCATTTTTCCCATTCTCTTCTTCTAATTTCTGAATCATCTGGGAACGGATAGAGTCTTCTGTGATTGCATTTACAAATTTTTTATCAGATAAGAAATCTTTTACTTTGTCTCTTAACTCTGTCTGCTTAGCTTCTTTTGCTCTTGCTTCTTTTTCATCTGCAAGTTCCTGCGTTAATGTTGTAATCTTAGTCTTAAGACCGTCAACATCTTCTTTCTCTAAGTCGGCTAATTTAGACTGCACTTCGTCTAAAGATGTTTTGTATTCATCTTTTTTCTCTACCTGTTTATTGTAGTCAGCTACAGTCTTATAGTTTTCAGACATTTTTTTCTTTAAATCCGCTTTTTTATCTTCTGGGATTTCGATTCCTAAATCTTCTAAAATCTTTTCGTAATTTTGCATATATATCCTCCTACGATATTTGTATACCGCTCGTCTGCGGTAATGGATTAAGGCTTATAAACCTAAGCCAAGGTAAAAGAGAAGAGTGGACTTGAACCACTCTTGAGCCTTTAACTCTCTCTTAAAGCTTACGGGAGGAGGTTAGTTGATTGAA
>ENA-OPCD01001405-OPCD01001405.1-human-gut-metagenome-genome-assembly--contig:-NODE-1405-length-18583-cov-4.042800_pt1 | contig 18583 bp, 16 predicted proteins | sample MGYA00241560_ERZ501471 | MGnify/ENA primary metagenome ERZ501471 (study PRJEB25962, sample SAMEA2042578) | human gut metagenome | biome: human gut; feature: human-associated habitat; material: faeces...
TACTAAGTTTTTTCGAATGTCAATCCCCTAAATGAAAAAAGTTAATCAAGATTAAGTTTTTATAAACAAAATATAAAAAAAGTTCCTGCATTCTGAGGTATTTCTGTCTGGCAGAAGGTTACCTCAGAATGCAGGAACTCTGTTCTGATTCTTTTTCTGTTTGCAGCCTGTTAAGCTAAAAAAGCCTTCCGGAACTTTTTCTTTCTTCCGTGCTGCTCATATTTTTATCTCTTAGTGGATCTGATCATTCAAAAGCTTCAGGATCAGATTCTCCGTTTCATTGATTCCGTAGCTTGCACTGTTGATACAAAGATCGTAGTTATCCGGCTTGCCCCACTGAGCTCCGCCGTAAAAATTGTAATACCGTCTGTGCTGGCTGTCCATCTTCTTCAGGAAACGGACTGCCTGCTTCATATTCATCTTCCGTACATCCATAACATGCTGCACACGGATAGCAAAAGGAGCTGTGATAAACAGACTGATATGCGGAATGTGGTTGTTCTTGAGGATCGCATCCGCACACCTTCCCATAATGATGCAGTCCTCTTTTGAGGCCAGATCGCAGATCAGGTCACTCATGTTAAAGAATACCGCATCCTGTTTCGGAAGCCCATGGTAACGGTTGAATTCCCGGAACCAGCCCTTGGGATCAAATTTATGCTTCTTCTCATATTTATTGAAATCCGCAAAATATTCCGCATCGTTGACCGCGCCCTTTTCCGCCTCAAGACGCCTTAATACCTGATCAAAGATCTCCACATCATAATAGTTGATCCGAAGCTTGTCTGCCAGTCCGAAACCGATATCATTGCCGGCACTTCCCTGTGTACGGCTGATACAGATGACCAGATGATCGTCCTCGGAAATTTTTTCCCTGCGCTTGATCATATGATTCAGCGCCACACGTTCCTTATCCATGATATCCGTAGCAACAAAAGTCTCCGGCAGCGTCAGGATCTCCTGAAAGATCTCATCATATTTCTTCATAAGACGGCTTTTTTCTTCTTTATCCTTGATGGTTCTGGCCATGTTGCTGATCAGTGCCATCTCGCTTCGAAGAAGATGTCCGTCCGGTTTGGTATACATCAGAGCACTTAAGTTCCGGATAGTGCCTTCTCTGTCACCGGTGAAGGTACGTCCAAGGGAAGATCCTACGCTTTCATAAACCTCGCCATCCAGTTCATAAAGCCTGGTGGCAAGCTCTCTGCATTTCTCTCGAATGTTATTATCCTGCATATTGATCCTCCTCCCTTATAAAAAGAATACCAGCATATCGATGATGAACACCGGTACCAGGAAACAAATGGACCATGCCATATATCCGAAGAAGGACGGCATGTTGATACCATTTTCGTCAGAAAGTGTCTTGACCATAAAGTTCGGAGCATTGCCGATATATGTATTGGCGCCCATAAATACAGCACCGCAGGAAATCGCAGAAAGAAGCTTTACAGGAACCGTTCCCAGCGTTGTTGCGATTCCGTTTGTAAATCCGAGAGTTCCCGCTGTTGTCAGAAATACCAGATAGGTCGGTGTATTATCCAGGAAGCTGGACAAAGCTCCGGTCGCCCAGAACATCTGGTACGGCTCGGTGATACCGAGATTCGGTCCTACTGCTTTCAGAAGCATCAGGGCCGGCTGCATGGTGATAAAAATACCGATGAAAAGTACTGCAACCTCCTTAATCGCACCCCAGGTAAAATGGTTCCGCACACGGATCCTTTTATCCGTTGTCTTAAAGGACAGAAATGCAGCTGCCAGGATCAGGACGATCTCAATGATCGACGGGAAGCCTAAAGTAACCTCACCGAAAATATGAAGACCCTTTACATTTCCGGCCGCATCCTGGAATGCAGGCATACCTGGAAGCATTCCGCTTAAGATAACACCCACAACGATCATCACAAGGAAGATGATATTATGAAGACCCTCGATCTTAAACTCGGTACCCGGTTTGCTGATATCCGGTTTACGTCCCTCTGCGATATCCTTCTTGTAAGAGCGCATATCCAAATGATAGAACACAAACAGAAGGATCACCATATTAAAGATAAGTACCGGAAAAAGATGAAGGCTCCAGAAAAACGGAACTCCTCGCATGAAGCCCATCAGAAGCGGCGGATCACCGATCGGTGTCAGGCAGCCACCCATGTTGGATACCATAAAGATGAAAAAGATCATGATATGACCCTTTCTCTTTCTCCAGGAATTCATTTTGATCACCGGACGGACCATCAGCATGCTGGCTCCGGTAGTTCCGATACAGCTGGAAAGCAGGGTTCCCAGTGCAAGAAGTCCTACATTTACTCTTGGCGAACCCGCAAAATCACCCTCAACTGTAATGTTACCGGATACACAGAACAGTCCGAATAACAAGATGATAAATGTAAGATAGTCATTGATCACGCACTCAAGTACTGTTTCCGCAGTTTTTCCGGCACCGTAAACAACTGCAAACGGAATGATCATAAGAACGATCCAGAATGCAACCACAACGGGCTGATGTGACTCCCACCACTCACCCTTTACCAGCGGCATCACTGCAACACACAGAAGAAGGCCCGCAAAAGGGATACAAAGCCACACCGGCACACCAGATCCTGTCCCACCGTTTCCGGCTGCCCATACACCCACAGGACATGCCAGAAATACTGTCAGAAAAGTACACATGACGGTTAATAATTTTTTCAAAATTTTCACCCCTCACATAAATTTTTTTACCAGTGAAATTATAACATATGGCGTTCTAAAATCAACTGTGTAGATGTGCAATTTATACTCGAACCCTCTCTCTTTTTTGTGCATTTTGCCGGTGTTTCATAGCATTTTTTGTTTGTTTTCAAACACACGACCAGATTTTCGGATACTGTTTTCTATATCTGTTATATAATTTATATACATTGTCTCTCTGACAAAAAAGCAGCCGTATTCTCCATCGGCACACTACCCTTTCCGGAAAATACTGCTGCTTTTGTATCTGTTATTTTTTTATTATTCCATACACTCGTCAAGGATCTCTGCCATCTTGTCGATATCCTCTTTTGTGATCACAAGAGGAGGAACAAGGCGGAGAACATCACTTCCTGCTGAGATCACCAGAAGGCCCTTTGCAAGAGCTTTTTTCACCACGTCTCCTACCGGACGCCCCTTGATCACGATACCCTGCATGAAACCTTTGCCTCTTCTTGTTTCTGCACAGTCATGCTTTGCAACCAGTTCGTCCAGCTTCTCCTCAAAATACGGAGTAAGTCCCTGCACATGGGAAAGGATCTGATCTTTTTCAAAAATGTCAAATACCTTGCTGACTGCTGCACATACGAAGGGATTTCCACCGTAAGTGGTTCCGTGGTCGCCTGGCTTCAGTGAAGCTGCAGCTGCTTTTTTGTTCAGCACAAAAGCACCTACCGGAACTCCACAGCCAAGTGCTTTGGCACAGGTCATGATATCCGGCTGTACTCCATATGCCTGCCATGCAAAATAATGTCCGGTACGTCCCATACCGCACTGGATCTCGTCCAGGATCAGGATGATATCCTTCTCATCACAAAGCTTACGTAAGCCTTCCAGGAACTCTTTTGTAGCCGGATAAATACCTCCTTCTCCCTGTACGGTCTCGGTGATGATGGCACAGGTCTTATCTGTGATCTGAGCCTTTACACTCTCAAGATCATTGAAATCTGCAAATTTCACCCCACCCATCAGAGGCTCAAAGGGTTCTCTGTAATGTGCATTGCCTGTCACGGAAAGAGCGCCGATGCTGCGGCCGTGGAAGGAATGGTTCATGGCAATGATCTCATGGTCTGCATGGCCATCTCTTTCGTAGGCATATTTCTTGGCAGCCTTCAGAGCACCCTCAATGGCCTCTGTACCACTGTTTGTGAAGAAAGCCTTTTCCATATGGCTTGCCTGTACAAGTCTGGCTCCTGCATCAATGATCGGCTCATTGTAGTACAGGTTGGAAATATGCATCAGCTTGTCAATCTGGGATTTCAATGCTTCGTCATAGCCCGGATAATGATATCCCAGGGCATTTACAGCGATACCAGCCGCAAAATCCAGATATTCCTTTCCTTCGGAATCATAGAGGTAACAGCCATCGCCTTTTTCAAAAACTACCGGAAAACGGTTATATGTATGAAGAATACTGGCTTCAGATTCTTCCATCTGTTCATTCATGCTCATTGTAATATTTCTCCCCATCATCTTTTAAAATTGCAGTACCAATACCTTTGTTTGTAAAGATCTCAAGCAGTAAGCTGTGCGGGATCCTTCCATCCAGGATATGAACTCTGTTTACACCATGCTCGATAGCGTCGATACAGTTTTTCAGCTTCGGGATCATACCGCCGCCCACAGTACCATCTGAGATCAGATTCTCAGCCTCATCTACACGAAGCTCGGAGATCAGAGTGGAGGGATCATCTGCATCCCTGTAAACGCCCTCAATATCGGACAGGAAGGCAAGCTTCTCTGCCTCAACTGCCTCTGCAATGGCGCAGGCTGCATCGTCCGCATTGATATTGTAGGAATCAAAATTTTCATCAAAGCCGATCGGGAATACAATCGGAAGGAAATCTCTTTCCAGAAGGTCATGAAGAATCTTCGGATTAACCTTTGTAACCTCACCTACGTAGCCGATGTCTTCGCCTTTGGAAAGCTTCTTTTTGCACTGGAGAAGGCCGCCATCCTTACCGCTGACACCTACAGCCTGTACGCCGAGAGATTCTACCAGAGTAACAAGCTCCTTGTTTACTTTTGCAAGAACCATCTCTGCGATCTCCATAGTGTCTTTGTCCGTTACACGGAGACCGTTTACAAAATGCGGCTCCATGCCGACTTTACCGACCCAGCGGCTGATTTCCTTGCCGCCGCCGTGAACAATGATCGGTTTGAAACCGACTAATTTCAGAAGGACTGCGTCCTTGATGACGTTACGCTTTAATTCTTCATCAAGCATGGCGCTTCCGCCGTATTTGATGACTACAATTTTGCGGTTAAACCGCTGAATGTATGGCAGGGCTTCTATGAGAACCTCTGCTTTGTCAAGATATTTCTGATTTACCATGTGGGTGTCTCCTTTTTTTGAAAAATGATATGGATTGAAAAAGGGTTTGTATTGTTGTATGTTAGATGTTTTTCTTTATAAATTATAGTTTTGTCTCAGCTGACAGCTGTGGATTTGCGAGGAGGGGAGGCACTCGGAGTTCCGAAGGCCGTTTCCCCTCCTCGCGCTCCTCCCCTCCGGCCACGGGAAACGGGCTGTTGCCCGCGTTGCGGGCAAAGCGCCTGCTGCGGACAGGCTGCTGTAGGCAGCCGCTTCCGACGCGCTTTCGCCGAAGGCGAACAGCTCGTCAGTCTGCCTTCGGCTACTGACGTTTAACACGACATAACTTCCAGGCTCCCGCACTGCGGTTCCTCACGTTCGTCACTCAGTTTTCATCGACTGAAGTTCTACACGCCTCAACTTCCAGGTTCCCGCACTGCGGGTTCTCACGTTCGTCACTCAGTCTTCGTCGACTGAAGTTCTACATGCCACAGCCAAGCGTGCCCAACGGAGGGGGTTCTTAGGGGGAGCGTGCGGGCTTCGCAACTTTGAGCTCGCTCCCCCTAAGGGTTTTCTCAGCTTACAAACTGAAACAAAACTACAACTAAAATCCACCATAAAAAACATTCTACAAAGCTCTTACATCAAGAACGATAATCCGCATTGATCTTTATGTAATCATATGTGAGGTCGCATCCCCACGCAGTTGCGGATGCATCTCCCATCTTCATATCTGCGATGGCTGTCACTGCCTCTTCTGAGAGGATCTTAGTTGCTTCCTCTTCGCTGTAGCCTGTAGAAACTCCATTTTCAATGATCTTGATCTTTCCTGCTTTGCTCTCAAAGTAGAGATCTACCTTTTCCGGATCGAACTGGACGCCGGAGTAGCCGAGGGCGCAGAGGATTCTTCCCCAGTTTGCGTCGTGGCCGTAGATGGCTGCCTTTGTTAAGGAAGAGGTTACTACGGATTTACTTAAGGTTACGGCTTCTGCCTTGGTAGCTGCGCCGATGACCTTGACCTCGAAGAGTGCAGTTGCGCCTTCTCCGTCACCTGCGATCTTTTTGGCAAGGGTTGTGTTTACGTAATTAAGAGCTTTTTTGAACTCTTCATAATCTGCGTTTTTCTCTGTGATCTTCGGATTGCCGGCCTGGCCATTTGCAAGGAGGAGGACAGTGTCGTTTGTGGAGGTATCTCCGTCAACGGATACCATGTTGTAGGTGTCCTTGATATCCTCGCTGAGTGCTTCCTGAAGAAGTTCCTTGGAGATATCCACATCACTGGTGATAAATCCAAGCATCGTGCACATATTGGGGTGGATCATTCCGGAGCCCTTGCACATACCGCCTACCGTTACGGTTTTTCCACCGATCTCGATCTCTACCGCTGCCTCTTTCTTCTCGGTATCTGTTGTCATGATGGCTTTTGCTGCCTCAAGGCCTGCCTCGCGGCTTCCCTCAAGCTTCGGTGCCATGGCTTTTACTCCGTTTGCGATACGGTCGATGGGAAGCTGCATTCCGATGACACCTGTGGATGCTACCAGTACGCTGTCTTCCGGGATCCCAAGGCTTTCGGATGCTGCCTTGGCGGTTTCCCTGCAATAGCCGAATCCTTCCTCACCGGTACATGCGTTGGCGATTCCGCTGTTGCAGATCACAGCTCTTGCACCCGGGTGGTTGTATACAATGTCCTGATCCCATCTTACAGGAGCTGCTTTTACCACATTGGTCGTGAATGTTCCTGCAGCCACACAGGGAACCTCACTGAATACCATGGCCATATCGGTACGGCCTTTATATTTGATCTCTGCTGCAGTTGACGCTGCCTTAAAACCTTTTGCGGCTGTAACGCCGCCGTCGATGATCTTCATATTATATATCTCCTCTCAATGGTGATGCCAGATCGAATATCGCCGTTCATTCGTTTAAAGTCCTTCGGCATCCCCCATATTTTATTTGTGATCTGCCTGTTTTACGGGCACATCGGAATCTGTTTCAGTCCTTCGTTCTCGTCAAATCCAAACATCAGGTTCATGTTCTGAACAGCCTGTCCTGCTGCCCCCTTTACCAGGTTGTCGATAGCGCCCATCATGATGACTCTCTTTGTTCTCGGATCGATCTTGAAGTTCACGTCCACAAAATTGCTGCCTTCTACATTTCTTGTCTGCGGGCATACATCCTTGTTCAGGACACGTACAAAGAACTCGTCTTTATAATATTTGTCATAGGCTGCTTTTACTTCCTCGTAGGTAACATCCTTGGTCAGGGAGGCATATGCTGTTACCAGGATTCCACGGTTCATCGGAACAAGATGCGGGGTAAAGTTGATCATCACTTCCTGTCCGCATGCATATCCAAGCTGATCCTCGATCTCCGGTGTATGTCTGTGTGTGGCAACACCGTAAGCTTTGATGCTCTCGTTTACCTCACAGTAGAGATTCGGAACCTTGGCTCCTCTTCCTGCTCCGGAGGTTCCGGACTTGGCATCAATGATAATGGTATTCGGATCAATGAGGCCTTCCTTTAACAGCGGATAAATAGACAGTGTGGAGCATGTCGGATAGCATCCCGGGTTAGCGATCAGTCTTGCATTCTTAATATCCTCACGGTTGATCTCGCAGAGGCCATAAACAGCTTCCTCGATAAACTGCGGAGCCTTATGCTCGATCCCGTACCACTTCTCATATTTTTTCACATCTTTAATACGGAAATCTGCGCTTAAGTCGATCACTTTACATTTGGAAAGGATTTCTTCATTAATAAGGGATGCACAAAGGCCCTGTGGTGTTGCGGTAAAGATCACATCCACCTCATCTGCAAGTGCAGCCATGTTGTCATCCATACATTTGGCATCCACCAGCCTGAAAAAATTCTGATAAATATCTGCATACTGCTGATCTATGTAGCTTCGGGAGCCGAACCATTTGATCTCAACGTCCTTGTGTCCAAGAAGAAGTCTTACGATCTCATTTCCTGCGTATCCTGTCGCACCGATAATTCCTGCTTTAATCATCTTTCACATTCCTCCTCTGCCGTTTTTTCTACGGCTTAATACACCCTGCAGAAGCGCTTGCTATTCTTATTTATGCCTCTTTTTTATGTCTTCTGATATCTGAATCTTCTGCACAGGTCAGACGGACATCTTAAACCTGTCTGTACTGCCAGCTCATATGTCCATCTTATCAATGGATAGATTATACATCTTCTCTGCATATTATGCAATAGTCATTTTCTTTGATTTTTCACGGTCTTTTCTGTTTTTCCTGTATTTCCTCATAATACCGCCTACTTTTAGATGTATTTTTATGCAAATTTTTTTTCATATTTTTCAAATTATCTCTTGCATATTTATAAAATCTGGTGTATATTAAGCCATGTCGACAGGACAGCCGAAAATTTTGTTTTGTCACGCATGAATATTTATTCACTCTGGTAAAGTTATAAAACAGCATAATTTTTTTCCAGATAACGTAAAAAAATTCACCGTCCCGGAAATGTCCGGAGCGATACAAAATCAAAAAAATCCCAGGAGGACATATATTATGAAAGAAAAAGTTGTTTTAGCGTATTCCGGTGGTCTTGATACCACAGCCCTTATCCCGTGGCTGAAAGAAACCTTTGATTATGATGTTGTCTGCTGCTGTGTAAACTGCGGACAGGGAAACGAGCTGGACGGTCTTGAAGAGAGAGCAAAAATGTCCGGTGCTTCCAAATTATATATCGAGGATATCGTCGATGAGTTCTGCGATGATTTCATCATGCCGTGTGTAGAGGCTGGTGCTGTATACGAGCATTCCTATCTTCTCGGAACTTCCATGGCTCGTCCGGTCATTGCCAAGAAGCTGGTTGAGATCGCACGTAAAGAGGGTGCCGTTGCTATCTGCCATGGTGCTACCGGTAAAGGAAATGACCAGATCCGTTTCGAGCTTGGCATCAAGGCTCTCGCTCCGGACATCAAGATCATTGCTCCATGGCGTATGACAGATCTGTGGACCATGCAGTCCCGTGAAGATGAGATCGAGTTCTGTAAGGCTCATGGCATCACTCTTCCATTTGATGCAAGCCACAGCTACAGCCGTGACAGAAACCTCTGGCACATCAGCCATGAGGGACTTGAGCTTGAGGATCCATCCCAGGCTCCGAACTATGATGACATGCTTGTATTAAGTGTAACACCTGAGAAGGCTCCGGATAAAGAAACTGAGATCACCATGACATTCGAGCAGGGTGTTCCGAAAACACTCAACGGAAAAGCAATGAAGGTTTCCGAGATCATCACAGAGCTGAACAAGCTTGGCGGTGAGAACGGCATCGGTATCGTTGACATTGTTGAGAACCGTGTTGTTGGTATGAAATCCCGTGGCGTTTATGAAACTCCTGGCGGAACGATCCTGATGGCAGCACATGACCAGCTTGAGGAGCTGATCCTTGACCGTGAGACAATGGAAGCCAAGAAAAAGCTTGGCAGCCAGTTTGCACAGGTTGTTTACGAAGGAAAATGGTACACACCTCTCCGTGAGGCTATCCAGGCATTTGTTGAGTCCACTCAGAAATATGTTACCGGTGAAGTTAAATTCAAGCTTTACAAAGGAAACATCATCAAGAATGGTACAACCTCTCCGTACAGCCTTTACAATGAGTCTCTTGCTTCCTTCACAACCGGTGATATGTATGATCATCATGATGCAGACGGATTCATCACTCTGTTCGGTCTGCCGCTGAAGGTTCGTGCCATGAAGCTTGCAGAAGTTAAGAATAACCAGAATCAGAACTAATTTTGTTGAACATTGTTCCGACAGATCATAAGAATGCCCCGGGAAGCTATATAAGTTCCCCGGGGTCTTTTGTTATATACTGCTTTGATCACATAATACCTAATAAACGAAAGGATTTTTTATCATGAACTCACAGAAAATGCCTCTGAAAAATTCTCTCTGCCTGCTTCTGGCCGCAACGATCTGGGGAATCGCCTTTGTTGCCCAGAGTGTGGGCATGGAATATGTCGGCCCCTTCACCTTCAACGGCGTCCGTTCCCTGATCGGCGCCGCTGTCCTGGTTCCGGTGCTCTTTATCCTGAACCGTTCCGGAAATAAATCCTCTGCTGCCACAGACTCCGCAATACCGGAATCCTCATCAGCACCTTCAGAAAAAGCTGTATCCCACACGCCATATAACAGCCGTGACCTGTGGCTGGGCGGCATTGCCTGCGGATTTGCTCTTTTTGCTGCCAGCAGCTTCCAGCAGTTTGGTATCCAGTACACAACAGTAGGAAAAGCCGGCTTCATCACCGCCTGTTACATTGTCATCGTCCCGATCATCGGAATTTTCCTGAAAAAGAAATGCAGTCCCTTTATATGGGCAGCCGTTGTCATGGCACTGGTCGGACTTTATCTTCTCTGCATCACAGACGGATTTTCCATTGGCCTCGGAGATATTCTGGTGCTGGTATGTGCTTTTCTCTTTTCCCTGCACATTCTGGTGATTGACTATTTTTCCCCGAAGGCAGACGGTGTAAAGCTTTCCTGTATCCAGTTTCTTGTCTGCGGGATCCTGTCCATGATCCCGGCACTTATTCTGGAACATCCGCAGATTTCTTCCATTCTCACTGCCTGGCTGCCGATCCTGTATGCCGGTGTGATGTCCTGCGGTGTTGCCTACACCCTGCAGGTCGTAGGCCAGAAAAATGTGAATCCCACCGTTGCTTCTCTGATCCTTTCTCTTGAATCCTGCATCTCCGTGCTTGCAGGCTGGGTGCTCCTGGATCAAAAGCTTTCCATAAAAGAGCTTCTTGGATGTGTCATCATGTTTGCAGCCATCATCCTGGCCCAGCTGCCAGAAAAAGAAAAAGATAATAAATAAAAAACAGGCAGCCGGTTTGGTATTTTACCTTCCGGCTGCCTGTCTGCATGTTTCTTATTCTGCTGCTTCTTCTTTCTTAATGAAGTTATTATAATGTGCCTTGATCTTCTCAAAGCTCTCCTGACTGATGTCGTGCTCCATCTTGCAGGCATCCTCCATTGCAATCTCTGCCGGAACCCCAAGTCCTTCCAACATCCTGGCAAGAACAATGTGACGCTCATAAATCTGATTGGCGATCTCTGCCCCCTTCTCCAGAAGTGTCACGGTACCGTAACGGTCCATGGCAATATAACCATCCTCACGAAGAAGCTTCATTGCGTGACTGACGCTTGGCTTGGAAACACCAAGTCTGGTCGCAATATCAATGGAACGAACTCCTCCTCCTTTTTTGGATAAAACCAGAATTGACTCAAGATAATCCTCCGCTGACTGTCTGATTTCCATATAAAATCCTCCCTGCAAAAATTTAACTCTATATAGACCCTCTAAAGGGATCTGAATCCCATTCCTTCCCTGTTCTACAGGCGAATATTAACTTTTAATATACCGCTTAAAGGATGTTGTGTCAAGCATTTCGCACATGTTTATCTTGACATTAAAAATAATTTCCCCGATAATAGTAGCTGAACAATATATCTGTTCTATAGCAGCCCGGAATCCTTTCCAGTAGTGCTGTCTTTTGAACAGTAAAGAAAGGAGATTTTTTATGCTCAAAACCCTTCTGGCCCAGGTCAGGGAGTTTAAAAAGGCATCGTTTCTCACGCCTTTTTTCATGATCCTGGAAGTTCTCTTTGAGACTCTGATCCCCCTAGCCATGGCTTCCATCATTGATAAGGGTGTGGAAGCCGGAAATATCGGCCATATCTATCGGATGGGTGCAGTTATGGTAGCTCTTGCCCTGTGCGGACTCTGGTCCGGCGTCATGGGAGGAAAATACGGAGCACTGGCCTCCACAGGCTTTGCCAGAAACCTCCGAAAAGCCATGTACACCAACATCCAGACCTTTTCTTTTTCCAACATCGACAAATACAGCACTGCCGGCCTGATCACCCGTCTTACCACTGATGTGACCAACCTGCAGAACGCCTATCAGATGATCCTTCGTATGTGTACCCGTGCACCGGCCAGTCTGATCTGTGCCATGGTCATGGCATTTCTTATCAATGCAAAGCTTGCAAGCATCTACCTTGTCGCTGTTATCTTCCTGGGAGGCTGTCTGATCTTTATCATGAGAAAAGCAACGGTATATTTTCAGGCCGTATTCCGTAAATATGACGACCTGAACGCAAGTGTCCAGGAAAACATCGGCGCTGTACGCGTTGTCAAGGCCTATGTCCGCGAAGACTACGAGATCAGCAAATTCCAGAAAGCCTGCAACAAAGTATACGAAATGTTCTTAAGTGCTGAGAAGATCGTTGTCATGAACATGCCCCTGATGCAGTTTACCGTTTATGCCTGTATCCTGGGGATCAGCTGGCTCGGCGCCAAAATGATCGTAGGCAGCTCCCTTACTACCGGTGAGCTTATGAGCCTTCTCACCTACTGCATGAACATTCTCATGAGCCTTATGATGCTTTCCATGGTTTTTGTTATGGTGACAATGAGTATTGCCAGCGCAGAGCGTGTTACGGAAGTCATCAATGATACTGCTGACATCACAGATCCGGAGGATCCGGTAACAGATGTCCCAGACGGAAGTATCGTCTTCGATCATGTAAATTTCAGCTATAAGAAAGACAGTCAGGAACCCGTTCTGAAGGATATCAATCTCTCGATCCGCTCCGGCGAGACCATAGGGATCATCGGCGGTACCGGAAGTGCAAAATCCAGCCTTGTCAACCTGATCAGCCGTCTTTATGACGTAACGGATGGTTCTGTTTCCGTAGGAGGCATCGATGTCCGTAAATACCATCTGGAATCTCTCAGAAATCAGGTTTCCGTTGTTCTTCAGAAGAATGTACTCTTCTCAGGAACCATTCTGGAAAACCTCCGATGGGGTGACAAAAATGCCACTGAGGAGGAATGCCGCCGCGCATGCCAGCTTGCCTGTGCCGATGATTTCATCGAAAAAATGCCGGACAAATACAATACCTTCATTGAACAGGGCGGCTCCAATGTTTCCGGAGGCCAGAAGCAACGTCTCTGTATTGCCCGCGCTCTTCTGAAGAAGCCGAAGATACTGATCCTGGATGACTCCACCAGTGCGGTAGATACTGCCACAGACGCAAGGATCCGCCGTGCCTTTGCCGAGGAGATCCCGGATACCACCAAGCTGATCATCGCACAGCGTGTTTCCAGCATCCAGAACGCGGACCGGATCATCGTTATGGATAACGGTAAGATCGATGCATTTGCACCTCACGAAGAACTGCTTCGTACTAATGAGATCTATAAGGAAGTATATGAAGCCCAGACCCAGACGGGTGGCGGCGACTTTGATGAGAATGGAGGTGAGTCATAATGCCAGGACCTATGGGCGGCGGAATGCGTGGACCCGGCAGAAGAATGCAGGGCGGTACACGTATTGAGAATCCGGGAAAAGTATTTAAACGACTGATGGCGTATATAAAGGCCTTGCAGAAGTTGGAACAGATGGAGAGTATTGTGGAGGATTGATTAATCTCAAGTTGCGTTAACGTTCAAGGTGAATTAACTGCACCTTGAATCAAAAATCCATGAAGTCACAATTTGTGACTTCATGAAATGGAATTGAAAAATCAATCTGACGGAACTAATAACCGGTTTGGTAGGAGGAAAAATGGAAGATACAAAGGAATTGATTACTACAGATGATATTCGTAGTAAAGTGTATATAATTCGCGGACAGCAGGTAATGCTGGATAAAGATTTAGCAGAAATCTATGGATATGAAGTCAAACGATTAAATGAGCAGGTGAAGCGGAACATTAGTAGATTTCCAGAGGATTTCATGTTTCAACTAAATAGAGAAGAAATACCGGAGGGATTTTCAAAGTCGCAATTTGCGACTTTGAACGAAAAGAGTAATAGACAGGGATCCAATATTAAAAAGATGCCTTTTGCGTTTACAGAGCAAGGAATCTATATGCTTGCTACAGTACTTCGCGGAGAATTAGCAGAGCAGCAAAGCATTTTTATTATGCGTACCTTTAGAGAAATGCGACATTATATTAAACAGAACCAGCAATTTGTAACAAGATCTGAAATGGAGTTACTATCATCTAAAGTTACTGAAATATCAGTGCAGACAACTGGGTTAATAGATAAACAGAAACAAACAGACCAAAAGGTTAATTTGATTCAAAAGAATGTTGAACAGCTAAGTGAGAATTTTATTTCGGAAAAAGATGTCAAGAATTTTGTGATTTATAAAGGTCAGAAGTTAGAAGCCGACATTGCTTACATAGAAATCTATCAGCAAGCAAAGAAATCAATCTATGTTGTGGATGATTATATGAATGCAAAATCATTACAACACCTTTCACAGAAAGCAGATGGGGTGGAAGTTGTTTTATTCACAGAGAATGGAAAAGGTGGGAGAGGATTTCTTACGAACTCTTTAGTGACGGATTTTCAAAATGAATATCCAACGATTCGGATTAAGCCGAATCCTGATTGTCACGACAGGTTAATTATACTTGATTATGGGGAAAAGACAGAACTGGTTTATCATTGTGGAGCATCCAGTAAGGATGCAGGGAAGAAACTTTGTGCCATCAATCAGATTACAGAAACCGCAATTATTCATCCGGTAATAGATAGATTACTCACGTTGCCAGATAAACAGATATAACTTGCGGCCGATTTTTCGACTGCAAGATTGATGTTATGAGGTGAAAAGAATGTCTAAAGAGAAGATAAAAGTGTATCTCTACACTCGTGTCTCAACAGCTATGCAGATAGATGGTTATTCACTGGAAGCACAGAAAACCAAAATGAAAGCATATTGTGACTATAATGAATATGAAATAGCCGGCGAGTATGAAGACGCAGGAAAATCCGGTAAATCCATTGAAGGAAGAATTGCTTTTAATCAGATGATGGACGATATCAAATCAGGAAAAGATCGTCAAGGAGTCTTGAAGGTATATCTAAAAGAATCAAAGAAACAAAAGTGCAAATTGATAATATCCTAAAGCTATTGAATGATGCGGCTGAATACAGAAGCAGTGAATCAAACATAAAACTGCAGTGGATCATGATGATCGTAACTATTCTGTCTTTGTTCGTTGCATTGTACAGTATTAAAAATGGTGATGTTATAAATGAGATCAAAAATTTAATTGAGTGGATAAAAACACTGATCTCGTAATGAAATCTACTGTTCAATAATACATTGATGCTTACAATTGCCCGTGGGAGAAATTCTGCGGGCAATTTTTTGTATCTTTTCTATGAACTCTATTGATTTTGATTGTCTAATGTGGTAGACTGCTCATGAAGTCTAACCGTGTAGACAAGGAGGCTATGAATATGGAAATTCCGAAGATCCACGAAAGTGAATATCGTTTTTGTTTGATTATGTGGGAGCATGAGCCGGTTACTGCTGTCGAGCTTGTAAAACTGTGCCAGGACCAACTCGGATGGAAAAGGACTACGACTTATACCGTTATCAAGCGTCTTGGAGAGCGTGGTGTGCTGAAGAACGACAATGGCACTGTTACTTCTCTCGTTTCCAAAGATGATGCCCAGGCGTGTGAGATCGACGAACTGGTTGAGAAGAAATTCGAGGGTTCTCTGCCTGCCTTTATCGCTGCTTTTACAAAGCATCAGGTTATGTCCGAAGATGAACTCGATGAAGTGCAGCGTATGATTGACTGCATCAGGAAAGGAGGTTCACAATGAGCGAACTCTTTTTGAAAATCATCAACATGAGCATATCGGCAAGCTGGCTTATCCTGGCTGTGCTGATACTCAGGCTTGTTTTGAAGAAAGCTCCCAAGTGGGTCAATGTTCTGCTTTGGGGTATCGTGGCTGTCAGACTGATCTGCCCGTTTTCTTTTGAGAGCGCATTGAGCCTAATTCCGAGTGCTGAAACATTTCCTGAGAAAGTAATCTCCGGGCCAAGTTTTGATATTCAGACCGGTATTAGCCCCGTTGATAACCGGATAAATGACTATCTTGGAGATCGGTATTTTGAAGGTGTTACTGTTCCTGCAAACAATGGTAATAATATTATGACCATTCTTACCATTGTCTGGACTATTGGTATTCTGCTTTTAGTCGCCTATACTATTATCAGCTATCGACGTCTGCATCGAGAAATTGATACTGCTGTTCACTACAAGGACAACATTTTCCAGAGCGAGAATGTAAAATCTCCGTTTGTGCTTGGCATCATAAAGCCAAGAATCTATCTCCCGTTCAACATGAACGGTCAGGATCTGGAACACGTTGTTGCCCATGAGCAGGCGCACATTCGTCGTAAAGACCATTGGTGGAAACCCCTGGGGTTTCTCTTGCTGACGATCTATTGGTTCAATCCTCTGATGTGGCTGGCTTATGTTCTGTTGTGCCGTGACATTGAGCTTGCCTGTGATGAAAAAGTCATCAAGGAACTTGGCAACGAGCAGAGAGCCGATTACACTCAGGCACTTGTGGTCTGCAGCGTCAACCGTCGCATGATTGCGGCCTGCCCACTCGCCTTTGGTGAAGTTGGTGTTAAAGATCGTGTGAAGTCTGTGATGAATTATAAGAAACCTGCGTTCTGGATTATTATTCTGGCAGTCATTGCCTGTGTGATCGTTGCGGTCTGCTTTTTGACCAACCCGATGGGATTCCAATTCGATGAAGCAACACACACCATCGTTTCCGCAAATTATTTTGATATGCGAAATGCGGATGACACGGTTGCTATTGAAATGAATCCCGCACAGATTAGTGAGTTGAGTTCTCGACTGGCCAGGGTCAAGAACACGAAGAAGAGCGATGAATATGGTGGATTCACACCGGGATATCAAATCAGTGCACTCCTGAAGGATGGCACATATATCCGGATAAACGGTTATTCTCTCTCCGACAATGATATGGTAGATATCGAGTGGAACGGAGAACGGTATGTTGTATCCGACGGAGAGTTCCAAGATTATTTGAGTAGAATCTGTGTGGGAGGAGATGTCGCAGTTGCTGAACCTGTACCGTCTGTTACAAAATGGTTTGACTATCTTGAAACACCAGATGAGATGCAGTGGGGTGGTCGCCATGAGATTAATCTTCCAGAGTTCCCGGATGTGACTTTCCGTTGGACTTATGGAGAAATGATGGCTGTTACGGGTAACGAAATCACTTCGTTGTATACCGGGATGCCCATCTGGAACGACTATTTCTGCGACCTCACCGGCGACGGCTTGCCTGAGTTGTGTTCTACAATCAGTTGGGGAGCTGGCATGGTTGATAACCGTGTCACCATCTATGACTATGCAAACGGAGCAAGATATGAACTGTCTGACCGAGGATATTTCGATTTTACCCTCAGATTTAATGAAGCTGACGGATACCTCTATGTAGATAAAAAGAAATATAATACTGATGAACTGGTAGAAACTGGTCGATTGGTTTTCAAGAATAATTGTATTCAGATTGAAGGTTTTTCCAACGAAGCGCATCAGGTTTTCCAAGCTGAAATTCTGGAAGATCATAATGGTTATTATCTTGTGAAGCCTGTTGAAGGTAGCTGGGAACTGAATAGTGCAGACCGAATTGAAGTACCTATCAGAAATGCTCATCCATCACCAGAACCTGAAATCGGAGATGTGATTGAAATTGAATACTCCGGTGAAATCCTTGAAACTTATCCTGCACGAATTGCGGATGTTTATGGAATCAAGGTTATAAAGGAAACCGAAACATGGGACTTAATCCCTATGGTTATGGTGAACGGGACACTGTATCTTGATACTGGCCATGAAAGCAAAATAGAAGCAAGATGTGGTGTTATGGATGGAGAAATCACATCCCAGGTTGATGGAAATAAACAGCCCAGCGTTGACAATCAATCCAATTTTGGTACAGGATATGGTTATCAATACGGGGCAACTGAGGGAACCATTGAACTCTTTATGAATGGCAAGTGGTGGATCTTCGCTACCGAAGAAGCACGACAGAAAATCCAGTTCCCGTCCATAGAGGATGAACTTTCTAAGTTTTATCTGACCATTGGCTCTGAAGGTGTTAAGAGCATCAAGCTTTCAATGCCAAATTCCAGTGGCGGCTTTGAAAATGCAGATGGTTCTCTGCTCAAGAAAGGCGAACGCATCTGGCTCGAAAACCTCGATGGCTACACTGATCTGCGAGGATTAACAATAACTGCCCTGGGTGAAAACGGAGAAATCATCTGGACAGCATCAATTCCAGATGAAGAAGAAAACAAAGGATTTACCCATCTGGTAAATGATGATTGGGAAATCACAAATATCGAATAATTAGTTCCCAGCAAATAAACCGCTGCAATTCTCATTCCAAAGTGGGATGGATGTTGTAGCGGTTTTTCTTTTTATGGTTCAAATGCCACCATTGTATCCTTTGGTAGTTTCTCATTTTCACAGTTCAGAAGATAGGCTACGGCCTTGTTCGCAAAGCGGTTGGTTTTTATCGTATCCCAATCGGCAAGATGGATGATCTCTGCTGTGCTGCTTTCAAAATCAAATGAAATCTTACCCCATTCGCCGTCGCAGTCTGCCTGGTATTCGTAGATTGCGGCGGCGG
>ENA-OPCD01001410-OPCD01001410.1-human-gut-metagenome-genome-assembly--contig:-NODE-1410-length-18538-cov-2.165287_pt1 | contig 18538 bp, 18 predicted proteins | sample MGYA00241560_ERZ501471 | MGnify/ENA primary metagenome ERZ501471 (study PRJEB25962, sample SAMEA2042578) | human gut metagenome | biome: human gut; feature: human-associated habitat; material: faeces...
CGCTGAGAACGCTTCCGGGGCGGCGCCGCTAACTCCGCCGCCCCCGGGCCCACTCGCTTGCGAAGGCGCGGGCCCATGCGTCGACGGCCTTCAGCTGCTCGAGGCTCTCCACGACTTGGACGCCTGCCCCTTCGTGGGCGTCCATGGTCGCTTCGACGCAGCGGGCGATATCGAGGTAGCCGATCTGCTCGGCGAGAAATGCCGCCACCGCCACTTCGTTGGCGGCATTCATCGCACACGGCAAAGTGCCGCTCACCCTGCCAGCGTGGTAGGCCAAGGCAAGGCAACGGAACGTTTCTGTATCAGGCGCAGCAAAATCAAGAGAACCCAACATCCGAAAATCAAGCGGCTCAACCGGGGCGTCCCAACGCTCAGGGTAGCTGAGCGCGAATTGAATGGGAATGCGCATATCAGTAGTGCCAAGATGCGCCTTTACGCTTCCGTCAGTGAATTCGACCATGGAATGAATAGCACTTTGCGGCTGAACCACAACCTCAATGCGGTCGTACGGCATCTGGAACAGATGATGCGCCTCGATTACCTCAAGACCCTTGTTCATAAGGGTAGATGAGTCGATAGAGATTTTCTTGCCCATATTCCACGTGGGATGAGCCAAAGCCTGAGCAGGGGTAATGTTCTCCAGATCGGAACGTTTCTTCCCGCGGAATGGACCACCCGACGCGGTTACCCACAGCTTGCTTACTTCACGGGAATCTTCGCCCAAAAGGCACTGATATATGGCACCATGCTCAGAATCGATGGGCATCAACATGCCAGGCTCGGATGCCATGGGCATGATAAGGTTGCCACCCACTACCAACGACTCCTTATTGGCAAGGGCAAGAACCTTGCCCGCGCGAAGCGTTTCATAGCTTGCTTGCAAACCAGCAGCACCCACCAAGGCGTTCACTACCACATCGGCCTCTTCAAGATGAACCATCTCACGGACCGCATCAGACCCAAAGCCGATGCTTCCCTTTGTGCCGACAAAGCCTGCAGCCTGCTCTTCCAGCTCAGCCACGACCGAAGCGCTAACCGCTTCTGGCTTACCGAGGGCCAAATGCCCCACGTTGAATTCTTTAGCTTGAGCCAGCAGTTCAGCACCGCGTGTGCCTGCAGCCAAGCCAACGATTTTCAAGCGGTCGGGATGGCGGCGCGCCACATCAAGCGTCTGAACGCCAATGGAGCCCGTTGAGCCCAAAACAACGACGCGTCGCTGAGAAGCGACGCGGACCTGAGGGGATACGTTAGATTGCATAAGGAATACAGCCTCCTAGAACAAGCATGATGGTACCCGTAAGGATTACCAGGAACTGCGAATCGCACCTATCGAGCAAACCGCCATGACCTGGCATAATGGTGCCCGAATCCTTGAAACCGGAATTGCGTTTGATGCGGCTTTCCACCAAGTCGCCCAAAACACCCGAAAGCCCATTTATCAAGCCGAACACCAATGCTTGCGGAATAGACATGGTTACCCCGGGAATAAGCGTGAGCAAGCACCAGAACCCCATGGCCACAACAAGGCCGGCTATGAAGCCTTCCCAGCTTTTTTTTGGGGAGATATGGGGCGCAAGCTTGTGCTTACCGATTGCCGACCCGACCAAATAGGCAAAGGCATCGTTACCCCAAACGCTGGCAAACAAGCCCAAAACCAAAACCGCACCCCAGAATTCGGGAAGCGATACGCGTAGCAACATGGCGCACGACATGATGACACCTGTGTACACCGCGCCGAATAGGCTTACTGCAACATCGCTGATTCGTGCGGGTTGCCAAAAGACGTACCAAACAAGCAAGGTCAATACGAAGATGGCGAACACCACAACCACGCCGGAAATGCCAGATACCCAAGTAGCAAGCGGGAATAACGCGGCGGCGCAGATTCCCAAAAACTCATTGGGTAACTTGGCGTCAGATCGCAGCATGTAATAAAACTCACCTGCGCAGATAGCGCTGAGCACCGAAAGGTATATTGCCGTAGATACCTCAGATGCCCAAATACACACCACCGTAAGAAGGATATACACCGCGCCTGTTGCAGTACGTACCATCAGATTGCTGGGGTGCTTTACTTTTTCAGGCATCTTCGCTGCAGCGGCGTTCTTCACCTTGGTAGAACGCTTTTCTTCACCAGGAAGCTCGATCGCGGGAAATTCCTCAGGCTCCGTGGTAAGGCCAGGATGCGCCTGGGCATCCTCTCGCATAAACGGCTTGCGCACACGCGTCTTCGTCATGCACTACACCGCCCCAAAACGACGATCGCGTGATTGGAATTCAAGCAATGCCTTCAAGAAATCATAGCGATTAAAGTCGGGCCACAGCACATCGGTGCATACGAACTCAGAATAGGCAATTTGCCACAGCAGAAAATTGCTTATTCTCATTTCGCCCGAAGTGCGAATAAGCAAATCGGGATCGGGAATATCAGCGGTATCGAGGCCCTGCTCGAATAGTTCTTCGGTAAGAACCAGCTCTTCTCCCTTTTCGTGGGCGGCAATAGCAGCATCCGCATATGCCTGGGCTGCATTCATCATTTCCTGACGCGAGCCGTAGTTCACGGCAACCACTAAGGTCATACCATCGTTATTGCAGGTTTTTTCCCATGCAGCGTCAAAAGCATCACGCGTTTCCTTGGGAAGCATGGAAAGATCGCCTATGGTGCGAACGCGCACATGCTCTTCATGCAGACCGTCCACTTCCGCCAACATGGTTTTGGCGAACAACTCCATCAGGCCGCTTACCTCTTCCTTCGGACGTTTCCAATTCTCTGTGGAGAACGAATAGATGGTGAGGTAGTCTACGCCGCAATCGTTAGCGCAGCGAATGGTTTCGCGCACCGCTTCGATCCCGGCTTTATGACCGCGAAGTCGGTTTAATGCACGCTTTTTTGCCCAACGCCCATTGCCGTCCATGATGACGGCGACATGGCGGGGTATGCGACTCTGGTCAAGCGCTTTAGGATCTATCCCCATAGGCGGATCAGGGAATATGTACTCGAGTGGTTGCCTCATTCCGCTCCTCCTTGCAAACCCCGCACATGCAAAACACGCCCGCCAGATCACCTGGCGGGCAGAAATTCAAAACCATCAGGCATCGAAAACCGATAAAGGGCAAGATCACGGATCAGCCTCTGAGCTGCCTTTCCCGAATGAAACCCTACCGCGTTATCGACAGCGCAAAGAGCGCACTCTCTGCCCCATGGACTTCTTTGTCCTCAGAAGAGAAGACAAAGCTAGATGGACATCAGCTCTTCTTCTTTTTTGGCAAGATGAGCATCAATCTTAGCGATGGCAGCATCGGTAAGCTTCTGGATTTCAGCCTCGGCACGACGCTGCTCGTCTTCGGGAAGGCCATCGTTTTTTACGGCCTTCTCGACGGCAGTGTTGGCATCGCGGCGAGCGTTGCGTACCGCCACACGGCTTTCCTCGGCGTAGGCACGGCATTCCTTTACGAATTCCTTACGACGTTCCTCGGTAAGGGGCGGGAAGGAAAGGCGGATTACCGAACCGTCGTTGTTAGGCATAACGCCCAGGTTTGCCTCCTGGATAGCATGGTCGATACCGCCAAGAGCCGACTTGTCCCACGGCTCGATAACGAGGGTGTGGGCATCAGGCGTTTTGATAGCAGCCATCTGGTTGACGGGGGTCGGAACGCCATAGTAATCGGCCTTAACACGGTCGAGGATCATGGCACTAGCGCGGCCAGTGCGAACAGAAGCAAAGTTGGAAAGCAGCTGCTGCTCAGCGCCTGCCATACGCTCTGCTGCTTTATCCATGATTTCCTTGGTCATCTTGGGTCCTTCCCCTTTGATTAGCATTGTTGTGATGCCTGCAAATCAGGCACGGTGAAAGTAGGTTTACGCGGTAACGGTAGTACCGATGTTTTCGCCCTTCAGGATGCGTGAAATGTTGCCAGGAACCATCAGGTCGAATACCAGGATGGGAAGCTTGTTGTCCATGCACAGCGAAGTTGCCGTGGAATCCATAACATGGAGCTCACGAGAAAGAACCTCGAGGTAGCTAATGGTTTCGAAGCGCTTAGCATCAGGATTGGTTACCGGATCGGCATCGTAGATGCCATCGACCTTGGTGGCCTTCATCAGGCACTCAGCATTGATTTCGCATGCGCGCAGAGCCGCCGTGGTGTCGGTGGTGAAGTAAGGATTGCCCGTGCCAGCTGCGAAAATAACAACATAGCCCTTTTCAAGGTGATGCACGGCACGACGGCGAATATAAGGCTCGGAAACCTGGCGCATCTCGATAGCGCTCATTACACGCGTGGGGATGCCATGACGCTCGAAAGCGTCTTGGAGAGCAAGTGCATTCATGCAGGTGGCAAGCATACCGATGTAGTCAGCCTGAGCACGATCCATACCTTCTGCAGAGCCAGCAAGACCACGGAAGATATTGCCGCCGCCAACGGTTACAGCAAGCTGAATTCCGTCATCAACGATTTCCTTGATCTGAACAGCCAGCTCTTCAACGACCTTAGGATCAATACCGTAGCCGGCCTCTCCCATCAATGCTTCGCCAGAGAGCTTCAGGAGAACACGCTTGTACTTATAGTCAGATGCCATGGGCATTTCCTTTCATAGCCTGTATCTTTGCCATATTACCGTAAAACGTGCATCACGTTCGGACGCAACACAAAAAGGCTGCGACATTGCGCCGCAGCCCCTCAAAGCTCATAGCATCTTGCCCTACAGACCAGCGTGGACGGTATCGAGCACCTGTGCCAAATCAGCAATGCCAACCTGACCCGGAGCCGATGCCTGTGCAGCCGCCCCAAACGTTGCAGCGCTGCCGTACGATTCACCAGCCAAGCGGCTCACTACGCCCATGCCGCCCATGCTCATAGTGATAAGCGGATGCTCAGTGTGATTTTCGAACATATCACGCGTGGCATCCATCAAGGTAAGCACGTCTGCACGACACTGCGGCATCAATGCGATCTTGAGGATGTCGGCACCTTGATCCTGCATCTTGCACAGACGGGAAACGATTTCTTCCTTGGGAGGCGTTTTCTCGAAATCGTGGTTCGAGGCAATTACGAATACCCCAACTGAATGAGCCGCCGAGATAATGCGCTCTACGACGTCATCGCCCATGAAAGCTTCAACGTCAATCAAATCGACAATGCCGCTTTCGGCGAGCGCAATGTTGATATTGGCATACAGCTCAGGCTCTGCCGGCTTTTCCCCGCCCTCTTTTGCGGTACGGAACGTCATGAGGATAGGCGTATCCTCACCTACCGCGGCACGAAGTTTCCGACCGCAATCAACAATCGAATCGACATCATACGCTTCGTCAAGAAAGTCAATACGCCACTCAAGCACATCCACTGGAAGCGTCTTCGCAAACTGTGCCTGTTCTATCATTCCCGCAGCGTCAGAGCCGCATAGGGAGGTCATGATCTTCGGGCGACCCTCACCGAAAACCACCCCACGTGCGTTTACCGTTTTCATACCCGAGCTCCTTATCTCTTGATACTACTCATCGTAGTCGATACCCAGCGTTTCCTTCATGTATTCGATAGGCATAGGCTCACCCGTCCACAGTTCAAAGGCGGCAGAACCCTGGAAGAGCATCATGCCAAGGCCGTTCATCGTTTTGCAACCCGCCTCTTTTGCCATTTCACGAAGTTTGGTAAGGCGAGGAGCATAGATGATGTCCACAACGTTCAACTCTGGGCGGAAATATGATTTGTCGGGCACCACCGATTGACCCTCAAGCGGCTTCATGCCTACGCCTGTTGCGTTCACGAACAGGTAGCTATCGTCCATTTCCTCTTTCAGCTTCTGAAGATCAGCCAAATCATAAAGGGTTGCCTTGCAGCTGGTCTGTGAGTTGATCTTCTGCACTGTTTCTTCTCCGCGATGGTAGAAATCATCTTTGCGGTTGAAAATGCTGATTTCAGATACCCCATCAAGCGCTGCCTGGATTTGGATTGCCGTGCCGGCACCGCCGCACCCCACGATGGTCATTTTCTTGCCGATTGGACTTATGCCGTTGTCGGCAGCGGCCCGCATAAAGCCCACGCCGTCGGTAATGGTTCCCGTCAAATGCCCGTTATCGTTCACTACTGTATTTACCGCACCGCACATTTGAGCCGCAGGCGTGAGCTCGTCGAGATACTTCCCTACTAGTGTTTTGTTGGGCATAGAGATATTGGCCCCTCGCATCTTCAGTGTACGAAGGGCCTGAACACCTGCCTCGATTTCGTTTGCATCCACTTCAAACGCAAGGTAAGCATAGTCGTAACCCAATTTCGCAAATGCTTCGTTCTGCATAGCAGGCGAAGAAGAATGGCGAATCGGATACGCCATCAAACCGATAAGCTCAGTGTGGCCGGTTATTCGTTCAGACATGTGGTTCCCCTTTCCTAGATAAGAGCGCACATAGCGTGCTACTCCTATAAAAAACTCCCTGAACCAGAGCATAGCGCCTAATTGTTCAGGGAGATTTAGCAATTATTTATCGCATTATACGTTTTATGAATCGGAGCCGAGCGTTACCGAAACGGTGTTCTCCTGGCCGTTTCGGTTGAAGGTCACCTGCACGTTATCGCCTGCGTTGTGAGAACGTACCGCCAAAACCAAATCGGAAGAAGAGGAAATGGAGGCATCACCCAGTTTCGTGATGATGTCGCCTTCCTGAATGCCAGCATTAGCGGCAGAAGAACCAGCGGACACGCTTGTCACATAAGCGCCCGATTCAACTGGTAGGTTGTATCGCTTTGCCAGCTGACTGTTAACCGTGGTCCCGGTAATACCGAGTTGTGCATGGGAGGGGGTTTTTCCGTCGATGATCTGCTGAGCGATGTTCATCGCATAATCAACGGGGATCGCGAAACCAACGCCTGAGCTGGAACCAGAAGCGGAGGCGATAAGCGTGTTAACGCCAATGAGCTTACCGTCCTTGTCCACCAAAGCGCCACCAGAATTGCCCGGATTGATAGCGGCATCGGTCTGGATCATATTGGTGTAAACGGCACTAGAGCCACTGCTGGAATCGTTCAAGGCAGACGTAGTACGGCTGGTAGCGGAAACTATACCGGTGGAAACAGACTGTTCAAGGCCGAAGGGGCTGCCCACAGCCATTACCCATTCACCAACGGCAAGATCGGACGAAGAGCCAACCTCGATAGCAGTAAGACCCGTTGCGTCGATCTTCAGCACCGCTAAGTCACTCGACTCATCGGTGCCCACCACTTGCGCGGTGTATTCTTCACCGCCAGCATTCACCTTCAGCTGGTCGGCGCCTTCGATAACGTGATAGTTAGTCAGAATGTAACCATCGGAAGATAGGATAATTCCCGAACCAAGGGAAGATTCTTCGAGCTCGTCGCTCGTCTGCCCCATCATGCCCATCATGGTTTGGCTGGACTGTTTGGTGTACACATCAATGTTAACTACCGAAGGAAGGCATTTCTGGGAAACCGCTTCGGCAAGCGTTGTGTCTTCCCCGCTTACCGTGATGTTCGTCCCAGAGCCACTACCTCCCAACACCGTAGAAGAAGTGGGGTGAATAAAGGAATAGACGCCCAATACCAGCGCACAGGCAACTGCGGCACCGCCAAAAGCAACGAGGAACGTCTTCAGAAGTGAAGGGGCCTTCTTCGTTGCTGTATCGGATTGCTGAGGGGTTGCACCCTGGTTCCCCCATCCATTGGGGGGAATGGGCGAGCCGGAGGAATTGCCTTGGTCGTTCATACGATACTCCTTGATTCAACAAATAGGTTCCGCGCTATGCGGAGCGGCTTACATGACTCAGAATAAAAACAAACGGAAGGCAAGATATAACCTGCCTTCCGTTTGTTAACGTTATGAAACCTTTTCAACAAAGCGCCTTTATTTTGCTTCCCACGCTAATCGTTGGAGCTGCTCTGGGTGCTCCCGCTTTTCGTGCTGGAGCTGGTCGAACCAGAGGTGGAGCTCGAGTTTGAGGAACTAGAGTTGCTCGACGAACCAGTGCTCGAAGAATCAGACGCGTTGGTTGAAGCGGCATCTTCGCTGTCAGATTCGCTCTTCGTGGACTGGATAACCTTCAGTGTGGAGATATCAGCCTGGTCGCCTAACCATTTCTTCTGGATAACGCTGATTACGCCGCCGTTCTTCAAAGTGCTCAACGCCTCAGACACGGCTTTCTGCAGTTCAACATTGGTGGTGGGCGCAGCAATGCAGTAAGAAGAAGGATCCTGCAACAGTGCTACCGGATAAGCCTCAACCGAAGAAGAGTGAACCACATAGGCACCGATGGTGCTATCGGCAGCTACATAGTTCACCGAACCGGTCTGCAACGATTCGAAAGCGCCCTGGAGATCGGCGCTGTTACGCAGGCAGCTTTCGCCATAGTGATCGGTTACTTCCCATGCGCTCATGGAAGAAGACTGAGCTGCTACGGAGAATGAGCCGGACTGGGTGGGAGCCGTGGCGTTCTGGGTAAGCGAGAACAAAGCTACCGCAGAACTCATGTACGAATCGGACATCCAATATGCGGAATTCGACTTCGCAACACCCATGACAATGTCAACGTTATCCTTGGTAAAGGCGGTGTCTACCGAAGAACCGACATCCACCAATTCGAGCTTCAGGCCCAGCTCGTCAGCAAGGGCAGCCGCGATATCGACATCGATACCAACGATGCTGCCTGAAGACTCTGCAGCATAGGGGGCATTGGACGCGTTTACGCCCACGCGCAACGTGCCGGAAGACTTGAGGGCAGAATTGCTGATCGTCTGCTCCTTCGCCTGGGGCGTGTAATTGTTCGACGTGCAGCCGCATAAAGCCACCGCCATGGACAGCGCCATCACCAACGTGACAACGAGAATCGATGCGCGTTTCATCGAGACTTCCCTTCTTGGTACCGATACTAACGCTCTTCCAGCTGACCTGGTCTTTGACCCCACACTCGCATACTGGAACCAAGCCCGCAAAGCGGACGTCGTCCTCTCGTTCGTGCAACCCTATGTTGCATAAAACCCGAACGGTACGTCTTACCTCTAGGATGCGCCATGCTCGTTTCGGAAAACCGATAACTTACGTGGATCCTTTTGACCGCATCTGCCTTGGACTAGGAAAAACCGCAACCACAGACCTGGATAGAGCATTCCTAGTCTAGCAGAATAGGCAACTCGATCGGCTTCTTGCGCATGCTTTTCCCATATCCTTCGCATTTGCTTCGCACATCCCAATCATAGTCGTTACTGGAATCGGATGATAACCCCACGAACCATGTCTGACGGCGGGGTCGGCAACAGCCCTGCCCGCATCGCCAAAGCCGACAATATAAGGCAGCATCAGAAAGAAGAGTGAAGTGCTCGCGGAAATCAAAGGCTCGTTAAAACTCCTTCAGCTTGGGCTCTCCGAAGCCGTTTGGCAAACCAGGTGCGTTATCTGCGATGTGCCAGGAGTGGCACTTTGCGACAAATGCTCACGAGAATTGCCCTACCTGGACCAACTTTCAGCATGCCCCCTATGCGGAGCGCCCTGGGGGCGCGGGATATGCTGCGAATGCAATCAACAAACCTTGCGATGGAAGGGATTGGCACGCTTTCCCCTCGATGGCTGCGTTTCTGCGGTATTGCTTTCACCGGAAACAAAGCGCATCGTAACCGTTTTCAAAGATCGAGGAGAACAGCAGCTTTCAGAGATAATTGCCCACCATATGGCAAATGTTCTTCCGCCCTCCTGGCAAGCAGAAGCTGTGCTCGTCCCCATACCCGCACGCACCAACGCCGTCCGAGAGCGCGGGTTCGATCACATTTCGCTTATCGGAGCTGAGCTGTCGCGCATAACAGGAATGCCCCTTACTCCCCTTCTCCGAGCGAAACCCCGCCGCGACCAGCGCGATCTCGACGCAGGACAAAGGCTTGCCAACATGGCTGGATCGTTCGACCTCGAACCAAACGGGCCTTCCCCCTATGGAAACGCCCTTAAGGCGCGTTTGGGCATCATGCCCCGCATCGTATTAATCGACGACGTGTTCACCACAGGGGCAACTCTCTTCACTGCAGGAAACACTCTACGAGCAGCGGGCGCAAAGGAAATCTATGCGGTTACTTTCATCAGAGCATAAGCCGCCGCGGAGCACGGCAAAAAAAACAGCCAGACGATACCGTCTGGCTGCCTCGAATCCGCTAGAACCGAGAAGGGGGCTGCAACGCAACCGCGCTGCCCCCCGCGGAGCGCCTTTAGATGCGATCGGCATCTTTGGCGTTGGCCTGTGCAAACTCTTGAACGTCAACCGAGATGCTGTGCTGAATGGGCTTCCAAGAGGCCTTCTTGACCAGGGCAACCAGCGCAATAGGAATGTAGGTGATCATGAACAACGGGAAGGTGAACATGTAAAAGATCTTCTTACGAGCAGGTGCATGGATATTGTCCCATTCGGTAAACGTGGTAAGCGCACCGAACATGAACATGAAGAGCGTGAAGTTAAAGAGGCAGAAGAAGATCGAGGAAAGCGAAGAAGTGATCATGACGCCCGTCGACATTACGCCGGTAACGCCCAGCACGGCGATAATCGCATTGAAAGCAATGGTGATGATGGTCAGCAACATAGCAGGGCAGATAGTCATCAACATGTCGTAGCATGCGAAACGAGAACCTTTAGGGTTGGTGAAAATACCCTTGACCAGCTTCCCGCCATACCCAAAGAACACCTGGTAAAAGCCCTTTGCCCAACGGAAGCGCTGGTTCCACGAGTCGCGGAATGTCAGCGGCTGTTCGTCGTAGAGCATAGCGGTAGGCGTATAGGAAATTCGACGACCGCGGACGATAGAGGCAGTGGAAAATTCGATATCCTCAGTGAGCATATGGTACTTCCAGCCGCCCATCTCATCAATGATCTTCGCGCTGATAAAGAAACCCGTGCCCGAAACAGCGCAGCTGGTTCCCAAGGTAAGACGAGCCTGAGAAAGGTATTTCGCCTCGCGCATGAACCATACGGCATAGCCCGCGGTAATCCAGTTGGAACCGTAATTCTTCGAGTTGCGATAGCTGGTTGAGGCAACCGCGCCGTTATCGAAAGTCTTGTTCATTTCGCGGAAGTAGTTCACGTCGAGCACATTGTCGGCATCAAACACGAAGTATGCCTCGTATTCATTTTCGCTGTAGTGCTGGCGAATGCAAGAAAAGCCGTAATCGAGGGCGTAACCCTTACCGATATGCTCCTTGTTGAAACGAGGGAACACGATGGCGCCAGCTTCCTGGGCAACGGCAGCCGTATTATCGGTACAGTTATCGGCAACAACAAAGATGTCAATGAGCTCTTGCGGATAGTTCTGCACGCGAATGCTGTGAATGAGGTCACCGATAACAGCGTTCTCGTTACGGGCGGCAACGATAACCGCATAACGATGGTTCTTTTTCGCTGTCAGTTGCGGCGGTTTCTTCGTAAGCGTTACGAATACGTAGAAAATCTGATACACGTAGCAAACAGAGAACACGAGAAAGACGCAGAAGTTAAAGATGTCCACAAACGAGAGGGACGAAAAAAACTGGTCTAGCACCAATGCTCCTTTTCCAATGTTCGCGAACGAGAACTGCGAACCCCAATAAAGCCAAAACGCCGTTGTTTTGGCGCATGGCAATCTACACCCGTAGGCGTTTTCTTGCTTTCGGGATTATAGACGCTTTTAGAGCAAGCTGGCGCACGCTCATTCCCCAACCCGATAAAACGCACCTATTGGGTCATTTTCTCTTCACATCATCACGCCTCCTGCATATCACCTCCACAAATCAACGGAATATAATGGAAGCTGGGAGGGTCATAGTAAACAAGGAGGATGATATGCCCGTTTTCAATAACCGCACACCGCAATATGCAGAACAGGTAGAAGGCGGTATCGGCAGAATGCAACGCGACCGTCTGCTTGAAGGAGATCAACTTGGTGGAATCTGCAGCTATGTTGCGCAGATATCACTTGAGCCAGGCTGCTCAATCGGCATCCACCAACACGTAGGCGATTCGGAAATGTACTTCATCACTGCGGGCACTGCCACGTACACTGAAAACGACGTTGAATACCGCGTCGAAAAAGGCGATGTGCTCTACTGCCCCGACGGAAGCTTTCACGGCATCCTGAACTCAGGTGAAGACATGTTGAGTTTCGTTGCCGTCATCCAAAAATGCGAATAGCGATCTTACCACTGCTATCCAGCATTACAGCCGCATCTATAATGGAAGCGACAACTCGGGCCCCACATGGCTATTCCATGTCGGGGCTCTGCTTTATCCGCTAAGGAGCACCTATGACTTTTGACGAACAGCAAACCAAGGCAGCGCTTTACGTGCTGGAGCTTGCCGACATTGAACCCACTCGCGAAAACGCCCGTCTCTACCTTGCCTGGGACGTCCTTTCCTTCACCGAGGATGCGCAAGGACGCTACTGCTGGTATATGGACGACGAAGGCAACGAAGCATGCATCAAGGTAGACAGCCTGGAAATCATCGAAACCTCCGAGTACGAGTAACCCATTAGCTCCTAGAGCAGAATCGGCCCAAAGAAGGCGAATAAAGGACGAAGAGATATCGCATTGTGTGTTTCGCGCCTTATTTGATCCACAAGGCCGCTCCGGGAACCCGAAAACAAAAAGGTCACCGAGCAAAATGCTCGGTGACCTGCATTTTTAATGGTGCCGGCAACAGGAATCGAACCCGCAACCCACTGATTACAAATCAGTTGCGCTACCGTTGCGCCACACTGGCACACTTGGCACTTTCGCGCGAAGCCAGATAAGAATAAAGGAATTGCGGACGAGGCGCAACAGACCCTTTGACCGACCACATCTTAAAACTATTCGTCAGAACGAATAGTTTTAATTACAATGGAATAGATAAAACTATTCGTTCTGGCGAAGGGTTTCGCGATGCTTACTACCAAAGAAGCCGCCGAGCTGCTCGGCATCACTCCGCGCAGGGTGCAGGAGCTCATAAAAAACGGAGCACTTGAGGCCCGCAAGGCTTCTGGTGTATGGCTCATCGACAAAGACAGCGTCAACGCACGACTCCGCTCCGTGACCAAAACGGGGGGACGCCCCCGTCGAGGCCATGGAAAAAGCGAGATTACGTTTACCCTCATGAACCGCACGCACGAAGTGGCCCAGCTGGTCTACAGCAGATCACGGAAAGACTTCACCCACATCGGCGCCGACGTCGATCGTGCCCACGCCCCTATTGGAGTTTTTGCTCCCAGCAAACCTGTATCGCTCGACTCCTTCCGCATCTGGTGGCGCGGCCGCGGTATCCCGCTCGCACGCATTGGGCTAGCCTCCCTGCTTGCAGAAGCCGCAGTCGATGTTCCCGATGAACTCGTACAGCGAAATCTTGGCCTCTCCTTATCCGACCAGTATTGGATTAGGCCCCAAGACTCCGGTCTCGCGTGGGAAGATATCAATTTCTTCAATAATGCTTTTGACGACGTCTCGCTAACCATTGCACCCTTCGCCCCGGAGGGTAAGGCAGCTGCCGCAAAGCCTGACAACACCTCGGACGGCAATCTTCAAAAGTACTGGACATGCGAGGGTGACCGTCGAATCCTCCACAAGGCAGGTGCACATCTAAACCAGGAACCTTATAACGAGCTGGTGGCGACTGCACTTCACCGTCGCATCCTAAACGGTTGCGATTATGTACCCTATTCGCTCGAAGGCGCGGGTACTTCCGCCTTGAGCACATGCAATGTCTTCTTAACTGACGAAGAAGAATATGTCCCTGCGTTCTATGTAAACCAGCATGCAAATGCAGACGAGCGACTAACCGATTACGAACGGTATGTAGCAAACAGCGAGGAGCTTGGAGCGACAGATATAAAAGACGCCCTTGACCGCATGATCGTATGCGATGACATCATTGCCAACTACGACCGTCATTGGCGCAACTTCGGCCTCGTGCGAAACGTCAACTCACTGGCCTGCAGACCAGCCCCCATCTTCGATTCGGGCTCATCACTCTGGTGCAACATATCACTAGAGGAGCTTAGGGCGGGAGAGCACAGTTTTACCAGCGCACAATTTCATTCAAGTCCCGCCAAACAAATGTTGCTCGTCGAGGACATGGGCTGGTTTGACGGCGACAAACTCGAGGGCTTTGTCGACGAGGCGATCGAGATTCTGTCTAAAAACGATGCCCTAGCAGCGAGACTGCCTTATCTAAAAGAGGCGCTAACGTGGCGCCTCGAAAGAATGATCGACATCGCTGAATGGAGTTAGCGAGGCAGCATTGCCCCGCCAACTTCCCTACCTCCCGCGAAGGGCCTTGAGCTTGGCCAGGGCATCGGGGCTCAGGCGACTGCCCAGAGTCATCTTGATCTGCGGAGCTTCCTCTGCCTCGTGAACGTCGTTATCGATCTGTTTGATCTCGTCCACCAGCATGCGGCTCGAGATGCGCGTGACGCCCTTGCCCATGACGACGGCCTGGATTGTGCCGTCACTCGATACCACGGAGCACGCGCGGCCCTCCTCGCGTGCCTCGATGCAGAGCTTCTGCACCACGGTATCGGCAGAGACGCCCGTCGGCGAAAACTCGATGCGCACGCCGCGGGCCGGCAGGTTGGGGCGCTCGCTGGAGATATTGCCCGCGCCGTCGAACACGATCACGGCCTCGTAGCGGCCCTGGGCAAACGCCGCAACATCGTTGATGAGTGCGGTGCGCGCCATATCGTGGACGTCGCTGGAATACGGATCGTCGGAATGGTCGTAGACGAGCTTTTCGTAGCGCGGCGTGCAGTGGATCACGTTGTAGCCGTCGACCACCAGCAGCTCGGGCTTATTGGAGTGCACCGTCGAGACTGGGTCGGCGATGGCCTGCGCAAACGCATTGCCGCCCACGCCATAGGTCGCGGCCGAAACAATCGGCTTGGCCGAGCCTTCGCCAAAGCGCTTGGCCTTGGACTTGGCACGGTTCTTCTTGGACATGCGTTACTCCTCCCCCATGAGCTCGCCTGCGTTGCGGCGCAGCCACTCAAAGCATAGCGCCGTCGTTGCCTGGGCAACATTGAGGCTCTCGGTCATGCCGCGCTGGGGAAGCTTGGTCAAAAAGTCGCACTTCTCGAGCACCAGGCGCGAGATGCCGTCGCCCTCGGAGCCCATGACGAGCGCAACGCGGCCCTCGAAGGGGGCGTCCCAGCAGCTGCCCTCGGCGTGCTCGGAGGCACCGCCCACCCAAAAGCCAGCGGCCTTGAGGTCATCGAGCGCACGGGCGATATTGGGAACCTGCGCGATGGGCAAATGCATGACGGCGCCGGCTGACGTCTTGTAGCTGCCCACGGTTACGCCAGCGGCACGCTTGTTGGCGATGATGACGCCGGCCGCGCCCACAACCTCGGCGGAGCGCACGATGGCGCCGAAGTTACCGTCGTCGGTCACGTGGTCGAGCACCACGACAAGCGCCGGACCGTCGCCCGCACGGTCGAGGATATCGGCGACATCGGCATAGGGGAAGTTGCCTACCTCGAGTGCGATGCCCTGGTGAGCGCCATGGCTCGACAGCGCATCGAGCTGCGCGCGCGGCACATACTTAATGCGGACACCGGCGGCGTTGAGGTCATCGACCAGACGAGACAGGGCGGCATCGCGCTCCCCGCCCTCGGCGATGAGCGCGCACTTGATGGGAAAACCGGTGCGTAGCGCCTCGGCGGCAGCACGACGGCCTTCGATAAACTCGCCCTTGGGGGCCTGAACAGCGCCGCGGTTGCGATCGCGCTGCGGACGCGCAGCCTGGGCTTGGGAGCGCTCGCGCTGGCCCTTGGGAGCGGCAGCGCGGTCGTTGCGGCGAATCGGACGCGAGTCAGAAGCAGCCTGCTTGCCTCCACGCGGTGCACGCTTGCGATTGTCGGCCATAAAGCGACCTCCTAAATACAACTATCAATCGAAACAAAATAAACGACCGCCTATGAATATTAATTCGGGCGGTCGGTACGGGTTTTCCAAGTGCCCGAGATTGCCGTGAAAGAGGAGCGACGCGTACTTGAGTACGCGAGCGACGGTTTGAACGGCAAGGTCGGGTGCTTGGGAAACCCGCAGGGATTAGAGAGATTTGATACGGGTACCGGCGGCAGTATCCTCGATCGTGAGGCCCAGGTCCTTGAGCTGATCGCGGATGGCATCTGCCAGATCCCAGTTCTTGGCGGCACGAGCCTCGGCGCGGGCCTCGAGAATCTTGGCAGCGGCCTCGTCCACGTCGTCGCCCGTGTAGGCAACCAGGCCGGCGGCAACGCCGAGCAGACCCAGCGGCAGCTCGACCTTGGGCTCGGGAAGTTCAACGCCAAACGTATCGAGCAGCTCGGCCAGCGTGTCGGCGGCGGCAAACTGGGCGCCGATCAGGTCTCCGGCGTGGGTGGGGAACACATAGTGGTGGTCGAAGCAGGTGGTGCAGCCGTGCTTCAGCAGCTCCCCCATGCCGGTGAGGGAGCTGAGACGCACCACCTGCTCGTCCAGGCCCTTCCAGATCTCATACAGGGCGGTGAGCCAGTCGAACAGCTCCAGATTCTGCACCTGGGGCAGGTTCCGGGAGAACACCTGATACAGGTGGTGGTGGGTGTTCACCAGACCGGGGTAGCACAGCATATGGCTGGCGTCGATGGTTCGGTCGGCGGCGACGTCCAGATGGGGGCCGATCTGACGGATGAAGCCGTCCTCGCAGTAGAGGTCTACGTCCTCCAGCAGTTGGTCCTTATCGTCGCAGGTCACCAGATAGCGGATGCTGCGGATCAGCAGGCTTGCCATAGATCATTACTCCTTTCAGAAGAATATCCCCCGAAGGATCGGGGGATATTCGGTCGGTTTACCGGTCTTCCCGGAAGTAGTTCAGACCCAGAGAGGTGGGGGGCTGATCCTCCCGCTTTTTCCGCAGGGACACGATGATCAGCACCACCAGCGTCACCACGTAGGGCAGGATCTTATACAGCTGCGTGGGGATGAAGGGAATCGTCAGACGCAGGTACAGGATCATCAGGGCGCCGAACAGCACGGAGCCCCAAATGGCGGACAGAGGACGCCACAGGCAGAAGATCACCAGCGCCACGGCCAGCCAGCCCAGCGCCTCGATCTGGCCGGTGGTCGCCCAGATGCCCTGGTTGTAATCCAGTACATAGTACAGGCCGCCGATGCCGCAGATGCCCGCGCCGATGCAGGTGGACAGGTACTTGTACAGCGTAACGTTGATGCCCGCGGCGTCCGCGGTGGCGGGGTTCTCACCGACGGCGCGCAGATTCAGGCCCGCACGGGTGCGGGTCAGGAACCAGTGCAGCACCACAGCCAGCAGGATGGCCGCATAGACGAGAAAACCGTAGGAGAACACGACCTGCCCGATGTCGCCCAGACCCGACAGCACGGGAATTTTGGCGCTGAACGCCTTGTTGGCGATGGGAGCGGCGGAGTAGCTGGCACCGTTCAGGATAAACACGCCGAAGAAGTTTGCCACACCCATGCCGAAGGTCGTCAGCGCCAGACCGGTGACGTTCTGGTTGGCGCGCAGGGAGATGGTCAGGAACGCATAGATCAGGCCGCCCGCCATCGAGGCCAAAATGGCGCAGGACAGGGCGATCAGAATGCTGACAAAGCCGTTGGGGTTGGCAGCGCTGTTCTCATAGGCCCAGGCGCTGGCAAAGCCCGCGAAACCGCCCAGGTACATGATGCCCGGCACGCCGAGGTTCAGGTTGCCGGATTTCTCGGTCACGGTCTCGCCCAGCGCACCGTACATGATAATTGTGCCAAACGGGATGGCGCGCATGATCCACGCAATCAGACTGCTGTGCATATCACTTGCCCTCCTTGTGTGCGCCGCGGGGGATGACGCGGTAGTTGATGAAGAACTCACTGCCCAGAATGAAGAACAGGATGATGCCGGTGATGATGTCGGCGGCGTACTCGTTCAGCGAGTACGCAGACGCGATCTCCGACGCACCGCGCTCCAAAAAGACAAGCAGGAAAGAGATCAGCGCCATGTAGAAGGTGTTGAACTTGGCCAGCCATGCGACGATGATGGCCGTGAAGCCGCGCCCGTTGGCGGACGCCGTGGAGATGGTCTGATCCTTGCCGGCCACGATCAGGAAGCCGCACAGGCCGCAGATCGCGCCGGAGATCAGCATCGTGCGCACCGTAACGCGGCGGACGTTGATGCCCGCATACCGCGCGGTATTCTCGCTTTCGCCGACAACGCTGATCTCATAGCCCTGCTTGGAGAAGCGCAGATAGGCGTACATGACGAAGGTCAGCACGATGACCACAATGATGTTGATGGTGTAGCGCTGGCCCATAATGACGGGGAACCAGCCGGCCTTGGTCGCCTTGTTCAGCGTGCCGAGGCTCGACGCCTGGCCGCGCATGATGTTGGTCATGCAGGCAACAATGGACGTAGCAACGTAGTTCATCATCAGAGTGAACAGCGTCTCGTTCGTGTTCCAGCGGGACTTGAACCACGCGGGGATGAAGCCCCACAGTGCGCCCGCGGCAATGCTGCCCAGCGCCATGGCGGCAAACAGCAGCGGCAGCGGCAGATTGTTGCCCTGATACACCATGATGAGGGCGGCAGTC
>ENA-OPCD01001422-OPCD01001422.1-human-gut-metagenome-genome-assembly--contig:-NODE-1422-length-18449-cov-6.506361_pt1 | contig 18449 bp, 15 predicted proteins | sample MGYA00241560_ERZ501471 | MGnify/ENA primary metagenome ERZ501471 (study PRJEB25962, sample SAMEA2042578) | human gut metagenome | biome: human gut; feature: human-associated habitat; material: faeces...
GGCAATCTGGAATGAATTTTGGCTACGTTACTGTGAACGGAGTGAACAGTAACACTAATGCCAAACATTAAAGGAAAATATACACGAATTGTATTGACATTTTTGTTAAAATGTGATAAAAAAAAAATATCCGAATTGAATATGTGCAATGTTATAACGCAAAGGTTGCATCGTACTTGATGTGCAAAAGAGAATCCGGTGAGAATCCGGAGCGATACCGTCACTGTGTATGGGAGCTGCTTTTCAGAAACCACTGGGAAACCGGGAAGGGAGAAACAGCGATGATCGAAGTCAGGAGAACTGCCTTGGCGTAGAATTTAAGGTCTGCGGTATACAGAACCTGTATTCTCATAACGATACATAGCTCTTTTATTAAATGAATCAGACAGAATCGAAATTACAGATATATCTGGTACATATAAACCATGTATTTATGGGAAAGCGGTAGCTGCAGAATATGCAGTTGCCTTTTTTGTGCATACAATTGTCCGGAAATACGAGAAATAAAAGAGGAAAAACGAAATGAAAAGAAAATCCATGTTAGCCTTATTACTGGCAGTATCCATGACCTGTTCCATGACAGCAGCAACAGGTACAGTTGCTTTTGCATCTGATGATGCAGCAACAGAAGAGGCTGCAGATGACACAGAAGCAGCTGCAGACGATGCAGATGCAGCAGATACAGAGGAAGCATCTGATGATACAACAGAAGCTTCTGATGATGATCAGAAAGCCGCAGACGAAGTTGGTGCCCTGATCGATAAGATTTATGTTCAGGAAAGAACAGACACAACTGACGAAGACTGCAAAGCAGCAAAAGAAGCATGGGACAAACTTACAGATGCTCAGAAAGAACTGGTAACAGGTGAAGAAGCAAGCCCTGAATACTTTGGACGTGACACAGGTGATGCTTCCAAAGATGATCCTCGTAACCAGGATGAGATTGGTGAGAATGAACTTCTTGTAGTAAGTTTTGGTACATCCTTCAACGACAGCCGTGCAGAGGATATCAAAGGAATCGAGGATGCCCTTGCAAAAGCATATCCGGACTGGTCAGTAAGACGTGCATTTACAGCACAGATCATCATCAACCATGTACAGGCAAGAGATGATGAAGTAATCGATAATATGCAGCAGGCTCTTGACCGCGCAGTAGCTAATGGCGTTAAGAATCTTGTTGTACAGCCTACACATCTGATGCATGGTGCAGAATATGATGAAATGACAGAGGCAATTGATGGATACAAAGACAAATTTGAATCTGTTGCAATTGCAGAGCCAATGCTCGGTGAAGTTGGTGATGACGCTACAGTGATCAATGATGACAAGAAAGCAGTTGCTCAGGCAATCACAGATGAAGCTTGCAAGGAAGCTGGATTTGATGATATGAAAGCAGCAGCAGATGCAGGCACAGCATTTGTATTCATGGGACATGGTACATCCCATACAGCTAACGTAACCTATGACCAGATGCAGACACAGATGGATGATCTTGGATTCACAAACGCTTTCATCGGAACTGTAGAGGGAGAACCGGAAGACACAGCATGTGACAAGGTTATCGAGAAAGTAAAAGAAGCAGGATTCAAGAATGTAATCCTTCGTCCTCTGATGGTTGTTGCCGGAGACCACGCTAACAATGATATGGCTGGTGATGATGCAGATTCCTGGAAATCTCAGTTTGAGGCATCCGGTGATTTCGACAGTGTTGACTGTCAGATCGCAGGTCTTGGAAGAATCGCAGCAGTAGAAGATCTGTATGTGGCTCATACAAAAGCAGCAATTGATTCTCTTGGAGCATCTGACGATGCAGCAGCAGAAGATACTGATGCCAAAGCAACAGATGACAGTGCAGACGATGCACAGGCAGATGACGCAGCTGAGACAACAGCTGATACTGCAGAGGCTGACGCTGAATAAAAAATATTGTTCAAACAAGATAAACTGCCCGGAGAACTTGCAAAAGTTTCCGGGCAGATATATTATATGATAAGAAAAAAAGAAGTCATAGCAATTCCATAAAATACTGCAAACAGTTCGCACGTTTCTGTTCATTCCGTTCACAGTAACGTGCGCACATCTGAGAAAGATCCAGAGGAACTGTCTTAATTGCATTATTTTCTGGAATTACTATAATATATTTGCCATCACCTGTTCAAAAGCCTGTTGCTCTGCAGCAGATGGGTTGAACAGCACGATAGAAAAAACTATAAAAAATATGAAGATAAGGGAGAAGAAATAATCATGAAGAAACGTTCATTTACATTATTAATGTCAGCACTTACTATTTCAGCTACTCTGATCGGTACAAGCCCGGTTGCTGCAAAGACAGATACTGATACGGCAACAGAAGAAACCACTGATAAAGAAGAAACAACTGCAAAAGATGCTGATTCAGAAAACACAGATAATAAAGAAACAGATGCATCCAAGAGTGATACATTAGAGGATGGCACCTACACAGCAGAATTTGATACAGACAGCGGAATGTTCCATGTAAATGAAGCAAACGATGGAAAAGGAACCCTTACAGTAAAGGATGGCAAGATGACTATCCATGTAAGCCTTGCTTCTAAGAAAATTGTAAACCTTTTCGTCGGAAAGGCAGAAGATGCACAGAAAGACGGGGCAGAGGTTCTTGAGCCAACCACAGATACTGTTACATACAGCGATGGAATGAGTGAGGAAGTATATGGATTTGATATCCCGGTACCCGCAATTGATGAAGAATTCGATGTAGCTTTGATCGGAACAAAAGGAAAATGGTATGACCATAAGGTAAGTGTCAAAAATCCTGTAAAATCCGATGATACAGATGCAAAAAAAGATGATAAAGAAAATAAAGATGCAGATTCCAAAGCAGATGACACAGACAAAGATGCGAAAGACAGTAAGACAAGTGAAGGTAAGACTCTGGCAGATCTGAATCTTGAAGACGGCGATTATACCATGGATGTAACTCTCACAGGCGGTTCAGGAAGAGCAACCATTGATTCTCCTGCAGCCATTAATGTAGAAGGCGATAAAGCTACAGCAACTATCGTATGGAGCAGTCCGAACTATGATTATATGCTTGTGGATGGTGAGAAATATGAGCCGGTTAATAAAGACGGAAACTCCACTTTTGAAATCCCTGTCAGCGTATTTGATGCAGAGATGGAGGTAACAGCAGATACAGTAGCAATGAGTGAGCCTCACGAGATTGACTACACCTTAAATTTTGATTCCACAACTGCCAAAGAAGCAGAAAAAACAGCAAAATAATCACATACAAACAAAGAAACAATTATGAAGATGAAAAACATAATAAAGAAACAGCAAAAAACAATATTTATCGGTTTTATGTCAGTTGCATTATTTATTATCTGTATATGCACTGTCTGTACAGCATACGCATCAGATAAAGACAATGCAAAAACTCCTGTGGATATCCCGGGACTTACCTATGATCACAGTATGGAACTTTCCTACGCAGAAGAATTCAGCGTAGACTATTACAATGATGGCTATGCTCTGATTACTATCAATCAGGAAGGACAGTTTCTTGTAGTTCCAGAGGGAAAAAAGGCTCCAAAGGGGCTTGAAAAAGATATCACAGTTATTCAACAACCGCTGAACAACATCTATCTGGTAGCAACCTCTGCCATGGATCTTTTCCGCGCAATTGACGGTATTGACAGCATTCGTCTTTCAGGAACTCAGGAGAATGGATGGTATATCCAGGAAGCAAAAGATGCCATGGAATCCGGAAAAATGATTTATGCAGGCAAGTACAATGCACCGGATTATGAACTGATCCTGGATGAAGGCTGTGGTCTTGCCATTGAATCAACTATGATCCATCATAATCCGGAGGTGGAAGAGAAACTGGAACAGTTTGGTATCCCGGTAATGGTAGAACGTTCCAGTTATGAGAGCCATCCTCTGGGAAGAACTGAATGGATGAAACTCTATGCTGTGCTTCTCGGAAAGGAAGATGTAGCTGAGAAGGCATTTAAGGAGCAGACAGACAAGCTTGACAAAGTTCTGACCTCTGATGATAAAGATACAGGTAAAACAGTAGCATTCTTTTATATTAATTCCACAGGTGCTGTCAATGTGCGAAAGAATGGTGATTATGTTTCAAACATGATCGAGCTTGCAGGCGGCAAATATGTTCCCGAAGATACAGGAGAAAGTGATAACGCTTTGTCTACCATGAATATGCAGATGGAAGAATTTTATGCCAAAGCAAAAGATGCGGACTATATCATCTATAACAGTACTATCGACGGTGAACTTTCTAGTATTGATGAACTGCTGGCAAAAAGTAATCTTCTGGCAGATTTTAAGGCAGTGAAGGATGGAAATGTGTGGTGTACGGGTAAAAATCTTTTCCAGGAAACCACCGAGCTTGGAACCATGATCGAAGATATTCATACAATCCTTACCACAGATGATGATTCACTGGATGAACTTGTATATATGCATAAGTTAAAATGATATTTGTAAATCCTCGGCACACTTGAATTCGCATTCTATGCGATTGGTATAGTTATTTACGAATGGCATTGAAATATGTTTGCGGGATTCTGCAGAACTGCCAAAAGCAGGAAATATAAAAACAAAAGGAACAAAAAATATGGATGACAAAAAACGTACAGCCAGATACTGGATAGCATTTTTTATACTGGCGGTGTTTCTGGTGATTTTATTTGTCTGGAATGTAAATGCCGGAAGCATTCATCTTTCAGTGGGTGAGATTCTGAATATTATTTTCAGACATCAAGGAGATGCGACTGCTTACAATATAATATGGGAAATCCGTCTTCCCAGGATTCTGTCAGTGATCATTCTTGGAGGAGCACTTTCTGTATCCGGATTTCTTCTTCAGACATTTTTTAATAACCCTATTGCAGGTCCCTTTGTACTTGGAATTTCTTCAGGAGCCAAGCTGGTAGTTGCACTTCTGATGATTTATTTTCTGAGCAGATCTATTTCCATGGGTTCTGCAGCCATGATCATTGCAGCGTTTATCGGTTCTATGATTTCCATGGGATTTGTCCTGCTGGTTGCCAAAAAAGTCCACAACATGTCCATGCTGGTTATCAGCGGTGTCATGATCGGTTACATCTGTTCTGCAGTTACAGATTTCGTAGTTACATTTGCGGATGACTCCAATATCGTCAATCTTCACAACTGGTCACTGGGAAGTTTTTCAGGAATGTCCTGGGGTAATGTGAAAGTAATGGCAATAGTAGTTCTGCTCACAATGGTGATCGTGTTCTTTATGTCTAAGCCTATCGGTGCCTATCAGCTGGGTGAAGTTTATGCCCAGAATATGGGAGTGAATATCAAGCTGTTCCGCATAGGACTGATTCTCTTATCCAGTATTCTGTCTGCCTGTGTGACAGCTTTTGCAGGACCAATTTCTTTTGTTGGCATTGCAGTGCCTCACATTGTAAAAAGCCTGCTGAAAACAGCCAGACCGCTCCTTGTGATCCCGGCCTGCTTTCTGGGAGGGGCAGTATTCTGTCTTTTCTGTGATCTGATCGCCAGAACCGTATTTGCACCTACAGAACTCAGTATCAGTTCCGTAACAGCAGTGTTTGGCGCACCAGTTGTAATCTATATCATGATTCGCAGACAGAAGAGAAATTGATATAAAAAGCAGGAGCAGAATACGCTATCCGGGCAGATTACTATAAGATGCAGCATAAAAAAGGAAAACAGGAAAAAATATGTCAGAGAAAATAGCAGATGTAATAAAGGAAACAGAAAATAACAAAGCAGACCGGCAGGAACAGTATTTTTTCCGTACGGATCAGCTGACTGTGGGATATGACGGAAAACCTCTTATCAGAGAAATCAATATTCAGCTGAAAAAGGGAGAAATCCTCACTCTCATCGGTCCTAACGGTGCCGGAAAATCCACTATTCTTAAAAGCATCACCAGACAGCTTGCCACGATCAGCGGTACTGTTTATCTGGATAAAGAGAAAATGGCAAAGATGACCAATAAAGAGGTCTCTCAGAAACTGGCAGTCGTGCTCACAGAGCGTATGCGTCCGGAACTGATGACTTGCGAAGATATTGTAGCCACAGGGCGTTATCCTTATACAGGAACTTTGGGAATACTCTCCGCAGAGGATAAGACAAAGGTAAAGAAATCAATGGAAACCGTCCATGCATGGGATTTAAAAGACAGGGATTTTACAGCCATCAGTGATGGTCAGAGACAACGAATCCTTCTTGCCCGGGCTATCTGTCAGGAGCCGGAGATCATTGTACTGGATGAGCCGACTTCTTTTCTGGATATCCGTCATAAGCTGGAACTTCTTACCATTTTGAAACAGATGGTGCTGGATCATCAGCTTACAGTGATCATGTCGCTGCATGAGTTGGATCTTGCACAGAAAATATCTGATAAAGTTATCTGTGTACATGGAGAATATATAGAAAAATATGGTGCTCCGGAAGAAATCTTTACTTCTGAGTATATTCGGAAGTTGTATGGAATTACCAGAGGAAGCTATAATGCTGCTTTTGGATGTGTGGAGATGGATCCGCCCAGAGGTGAACCTCAGGTGTTTGTAATTGGCGGTAATGGAAGCGGAATTCCGTATTATCGAAAACTGCAGAGACAGGGAATTCCGTTTGCTGCAGGAGTGCTTCACACGAATGATGTAGACTGTCAGGTAGCCGGTGCACTTGCAGACCAGGTGATTACAGAGAAACCTTTCGAAAGTATTTCACAGGAATCTTATGATAAGGCTGTGGAATTGATGAAAAAATGTCAGAAAGTTATCTGTCCTCTGAAAGACTTCGGAACAGTGAATGCCGCAAACAGGGAACTACTTCGCCTTGCGCGGGAGCTGGGAATACTGTCAGAGCTATAGGTTACTGTTCACTCCGTTCCCAGCAACACGCTTCGCGATGCACAGAATTTATGCTAATCGCATAAATTCGCGCAGTATGTCTCGGGTTTTCTGTGACCTTCGCTCACAAAAAACACCTCGCGGGATATTAGCAGTGAACAGTAACAGCTATAGTACATCGTTTTCGAAATAATATTATTATTTCATGTATATGTATGCTATAATGGATACCATCAATCATCCAAAGGAGAGAAATATGGATAAGTTATACATTGTTATCCCGGCATACAATGAGCAGGATAACATTGAACAGGTCATTAATGACTGGTATCCTGTTATAGAGAAGCATAACGGAAACGGTCAGTCACGTCTGATTATCATTGATGACGGGAGCAAAGATTCTACATATGAAAAACTGAAACAGTGTACAAAGACACGCCCTCTGCTGATTCCGATAACAAAACCAAACGGCGGTCATGGTGCAACTGTGCTTTATGGCTATAAGTATGCACTCAAAAATGGTGCAGATTACATTTTCCAGACAGATTCAGACGGCCAGACACTGCCGGAAGAATTTGAACCGTTCTGGAAACGAAGACAGAAATATGATATGGTCATCGGCTGGAGAAAAGACAGACAGGATGGAATATCACGTGTTTTTGTAACAAAAACTCTGAAACTAGTTATCCGTATTTGTTTTGGGGTAAATCTGACAGATGCCAACACTCCGTACCGTTTGATGAAAGCAGAGACGATGGCCAGGTACATACATCTGATTCCGAAGGACTTTAATCTTTCCAATGTACTTCTGGCTGTTATTTATAAGAAGAAGGGATGCAGCATCAAATTTCTTCCTGTCACATTCAGACCTCGTCAGGGCGGGGTGAATTCCATTAACATGAAGAAAATCTGTAAGATCGGAAAACAGGCGGTAATAGATTTTGTGAAATTGAACAGGATTATCCGCCGAACATAAAAAATGATGAAAAAAAACTGTTGTTCCTACAGTGATCGTGAGGAACAGCAGTTTTTTTGTTGTTATATTTTCAGATAAATGTCGAACTATATCATAAGATGTCGGACGAAATAAATTGACATTTTCTTTAAACAAAATTACAATTATAGTTGTAATAAGACAGAAAACGGTATGTACCGATCTGCACACATCGGGTACATAACACACATAACACAACAAATCAACATATAACAAAACAACACACACAGGTAACAAGGTTACCACAAATGTAAAAATAATAATAGGGAGAAAAGAATAAGATGAACAAAATGAATGAATTGTGCGAAATGGAATTAACAGGTCGTTACGAGGAGAAACTTTCTGCTCTGAAAGCGGAAATCAGTGCAGCAGATGAGTATATCAGGCAGGATAACAGTGACCTGACGGAATTTGAGAACCGATATGAGCGCTTAGATATCCCGTATCGTGTAAAAAGATTTCTGGATGACTATATTGCGTGTATGCAGACAAAATATGAACGTCTTGCAGACCTGTGCTATCTGGCAGGAGAACAAGGATTATAAAAAAAATCTTGTTTTATCTGTCGAAATAAAGTATTGTAGTAATATACTATATTTACGACAGATAAGGAGAAAATGCGTTATGTACAGAAAGAAAAATTTTATAAGTCTGGGAATGAGCCTGGTTCTGGCAGCAGGAATTACGGTAACACCTGTAACAGCAGCAGATTTCACAGATGGTACAGTTGCTGAATTTAATTCAGATGATGCAACAGAATTTGATGTACAACAGGAAACTGCGGATAATGCGGAGTTTGCATCAGATACAGAGGATAGCATTTCGGACAAAGAAGGTTCAAATGAAGCAGATTCAGACGAAGAAGTCTTTGCAGAGGCTGTAATTCCGGACGAAAACGGTGCTGTGGATAACAGACAGCTTCTGGAGAAATATCTGAATGACATTCTGTACGGACAGGATCCGGACACACAGCCAGCAGCTTCTCTGGGTGAGGATGTACTGAATGGACAGCAGCAGACCTTATATGAGGAACTTAAGAGTAAAATCAGCGCAGTGGCATCGAAAGGTGGTTCTACCAGGTTTAAAGTCAGTTCAGATCTGGGACTGACCTGGCAGACAACAGCAAGCGGTAATGCGCTCAAAAGAGAAGTAGCCGCACACCTTAATGAACTGGATATTTCAAAGATTATCGATTGCCTGGCTGTAGATTGTCCATATGAATTGTACTGGTACGAAAAGACTGCAGCTACTACCTGGCAGTATGGTTACAGCACAAAGGCAGCAGGAAACAAAACAACTGTAAAAATTGAAAATCTTTCCATATCTATGCCGGTGATCAGCAGTTATGCTTCCGGTAAATATAAAGTAAATGCAGGGATTGTACAGCTTGCAAAAAGTGCAGCAGAAAATGCCAGAATGATCGTAAAAGAATTTCAGGGTTATACAGAGACAGAAAAGCTGTACGGATATAAAGAAATGATCTGCTACCTGACTTCCTACAATGATGATGTGACGGAGGATGATGAATACGGAGATCCATGGCAGTTAATCTATGTTTTTGACGGAGATGACAGTACTAATGTGGTCTGTGAAGGTTATTCCAAGGCATTTCAGTATCTGTGCGATCTCAGTGACATTACCTGCTATACAGTGACCGGTATGATGAATGGCGGTACAGGTGAAGGTCCTCATATGTGGAATATTGTGGCAAATAACGGTAAATATTATATGGCAGATATCACAAACAGCGATGAAGGAACAGTTGGAGAAGACGGAGGTCTGTTTCTGGATACTCCGATTTCAGGAAGTATTTCCCGGGGCTATATATATGCGACAGACAGTGCGAATATATATTTTGCATATGACAAAGAAGCAAAGAGCTTATATGGAACCGGAAAAAATTCCATTCTTTATATGACGAAGGAAACGTATTCTGCTGATGATCTGACTGCAAAACCGGCAAAAACTTCAATTACAGGTATATCAAACAGGACTGTCGGAAAACTTGTGATTACATGGAAAAAGGCAAAGAGTGCAGACGGATATGAGATCTACCGCCGGGCAGGAACCACTAATCCATACGTAAGAGCAGCGGTAATTAAATCCGGTTCAACTACAAAATACACAAATGCAAAACTGAAAAAAGGACATACATATTATTACAGAATCCGTTCATACAGATATGATGAGAATGGAAGAAAGATATACAGCGGCTGGTCAACAGTGAAGAAGCAGAAAGTAAAATGAAATCGGTAATCAGAAAAAGACACAAAGGATAACGTGGATAAAACAATGATGAAAGTACTTTCGTAAAAACAGAGTACACAGTTTCAGGGGATTTTCTTGCCATATGTGGAACATCATGATACAATGAGACACGATATGACAGAGAGAACCCCTGAAATTTTATTATGTTATAAGAAATTACTCCATAATGCTCTTATAATATAATAAAGCAGTATTTTTATAATGCTGTAAATATCTGGAAAATATGGGAGGAATAAATATAAATGTGTGGAATTGTTGGATTTACAGGTAATCATCAGGCAGCACCTATATTATTATATGGTCTGTCCAGACTTGAATACAGAGGTTATGATTCAGCGGGACTTGCAGTTCGCGACGGCGAAGGTGATACAGAGGTTATTAAAGCGAAAGGCAGACTGAAAGTTCTTGCAGATAAAACTAATAATGGAGAATCTGTACCTGGAACATGTGGTATCGGACATACCCGTTGGGCGACACATGGAGAACCATCTGAGACAAATGCGCATCCCCATATGAGTGATGACGGTAACGTAGTAGCAGTTCATAATGGAATCATTGAGAATTATCAGGAACTGAAAGACAAACTGATCCGCAATGGCTATGAGTTTTATTCATCTACAGACACTGAAGTAGCAGTTAAACTTGTAGATTATTATTATAAGAAATATCTCGGAACACCGGTAGATGCCATTAACCATGCAATGGTCCGTATCCGCGGTTCCTATGCTCTTGCGATCATGTTTAAAGACTACCCGGGAGAGATTTATGTGGCAAGAAAAGACAGCCCGATGATCCTTGGGGTGGAGAACGGTGAATCTTACATTGCATCCGATGTTCCTGCAATTTTAAAATACACCAGAAATGTATATTATATTGGAAATCTGGAGATGGCTCGTATCAGAAAAGGGGAGATCACGTTCTACAATCTGGATGGTGATGAGATCCAGAAAGAGCCGAAAACAATTGAATGGGATGCAGAAGCGGCGGAGAAAGCGGGATTTGAACATTTCATGATAAAAGAAATTCATGAACAGCCGAAAGCAGTTCGGGATACTTTGAATTCTGTACTCAAAGATGATCGTATTGATCTCTCAGAAGTAGGTCTTACAGATGAGGAGATCAAAAAGATCAGCCAGATTTATATTGTAGCCTGTGGCTCTGCTTACCATGTGGGAATGGCAGCCCAGTATGTGATTGAAGATCTGACAAGGATTCCGGTACGTGTGGAACTGGCATCGGAATTCCGATACAGAAATCCGATTTTAGATCCGGAAGGTCTTGTGGTCATTGTCAGCCAGTCAGGGGAAACAGCAGACAGCCTTGCGGCACTTCGTGAGGCGAAACAGAGAGGTATCCGTACACTGGGAATTGTCAATGTGGTAGGTTCTTCCATTGCCAGAGAAGCGGATAATGTTTTTTACACTCTGGCGGGACCGGAAATTTCTGTAGCAACTACCAAGGCATACAGTACTCAGCTGATTGCCTCCTATGCACTGGCAGTGCAGTTTGGAAAAGTCAGAGAACAGATTACAGAAGAAAAATATCAGGAGCTGATCGCAGAGCTGAAAACACTTCCGGATAAGATTGCCAAGATCATTGAAGATGACAAAGAGCGTATCCAGTGGTTTGCGGCTAAGCAGGCAAATGCCAGGGATGCTTTCTTTATCGGGCGTGGTATTGACTATGCCATCAGTATGGAAGGCAGCCTGAAGATGAAAGAAGTCAGTTATGTACACACAGAAGCTTATGCGGCCGGAGAGCTGAAACATGGCACAATCTCTCTGATTGAGGACGGAACTCTTGTGATCGGTATTCTCACGCAGAATCATCTCTATGAGAAAACAGTCTCCAATATGGTAGAATGTAAGAGCCGCGGTGCATACCTGATGGGACTTACCACATATGGACATTATAATATAGAAGATACTGCAGATTTCACAGTTTATATTCCGAAAACAGATTCACACTTTGCAACTTCACTGGCAGTTATTCCTTTGCAGCTGCTTGGCTACTATGTCAGCGTAGCCAAAGGCCTGGATGTAGATAAGCCGAGAAATCTGGCTAAGAGTGTAACTGTGGAATAGTGCCGGTTCACCAGTAATGAAAACAATATAATATGTAGCGTAATGCCACAGACTGTAAAGGATTAATACGGTCTGCGGCATTTTTTTCAAAATCCCAGAATCTCATGAAAATAGATCTGATTTTGAATAACAGAAGGATGTTCCGGTTTCAGTGTTCTGGCTTTCCGATGAAATTCAAAAGCTTCTTTGTGCATTCCGGATTTGTCCAGACATACACATAATTGCAGAAATGGTATGAAATTATGGCAGTCCGGAATATAGAATCCTCCGTTTTGGCTGTTGTCCGGTGCAAGAAGTGCCTGATGATACCAGTGAGCTGCCATGGAAAAGTTCTGTTTCATAAAAAATATTTTCCCAATCTCACAGCATATTTCGGCTCTTGGAATATCTGACATGAAACTGTGAAACAGTATCTCAAGAGCATACTGGTCATTGCCTGATGCCTGATAACAATAGGAGAGAACCAGACAACTGTCCAGTCTGTTTTCAATCCAGCCGTCCGGCTCTTTCAGAAATTTTTTCAGAACACAGATGGCATACTCGTATTGCTTATGATAAAAAAGTTCCCGGCCATAATAAAATAAGTCTCTGGGTTCCAGAGGCTCTCCTTCTTCGATCATCTGTTGATAGATGTGCAGATTTCGAAAGGAAGAGCAGGGTTTTATTTTGCGATGTTCAATCTGTATGGGAGAATAAAGGATGTTCCCGGTGGGAATGATGGATTCATGAACTCTTCCCCGCCATCTGAAATTTCGGGAAGTTTTTAAGATGCGTTCTCTGTAACAGGAGAATGCAGCATGATTCCATTCATCGAAATCTGTGACATAATCCATCATAACCATATCTGTGTTCGGACTCAGTGTTTCTTTTAATTGTTTTAGTCTGTACAGATTTTCCTGAGTGATCATGTCGTCTGCATCCAGCCACATCCAGTAATCAGTACTGACTTTTTCCGAAATAAAATTCCGGGCAGCAGAAAAATCATTTTTCCATGGAAAATCATAAACTTCTGCTGTAAATTCTCTGATAATTTCTTTGGTCCTGTCTGTAGAACCGGTATCACAGATAAGAATTTTGTCTACAATTTCTTTCATGGGTTTCAGGATACGCGGCAATACTTTTTCTTCATTTTTTACAATCATACAAAGGCTGAGAGAAATCATGGAAGACAATTTAAAGCACCTTTTGAGAAAATCAGGAGGAGCATTTGCCCCTCCTGAGGTTTAAGTTGCAAGAAGTCCGGCTGCGCGGAGATTTGCGAGAAGCTGATTAAACTGGGTTACAATATCTGTCTGACCTGTGGCATCTGCTACGGCCGCTGCCGGAGCTACAGTACCGGCAGGTCCGGTAGCACCAGTGGCACCAGTAGGTCCGGCAGGCCCGGCAGCACCAGTAGGTCCGATAGGCCCGGCAGGGCCAGTAGGTCCGATAGCTCCGGAAGGTCCGGCAGCGCCAGTGGCTCCGGTAGCTCCGACAGGTCCGGTAGCGCCGGTGGCTCCAACAGGTCCGACAGGACCTGGGTAGCCTTGAAGTCCGGGTTCACCCTGGGGGCCCTGAGGTCCCATTGGACCAACGGGACCGGGACAGCCTCTGGGTCCGGTAGGACCAGGACAACCGCGCGGCCCCTGAGGTCCCTGACAGTCACAGCTGCAGCGATTGTTATTGTTACAACAGGATGTACCGGATAATTCCGGATCATCTGAGGTATGATGACTAAACAGCATAGAAAAGTATCACCTCTGGAAAAATCTTATATCGTCAGACTAGACAGTCTGCCCGGCAGACTGTAATTTTACAGGACATTCCGGCAGTTGTCGTGGAATCTGACAATAATAGATTGCAGTTCTCGATATTAGTATATGTTTCATATGTGAGTTTGTGACTTACTATTGTATAACTGTCAACTACCCATTACCTAAAGGCAATGGGCTTGTAACTGCCCAGTCGTAGTAACGGTTTACGCCTTCGACCTTTTATCCCCAATAGGTATTGCTACCTAAAGTGGCGCTACATCATAGGGTGGTTGACAGCATCCTTTACAGACAAGATATACTCATCTGTAACTGTATCAGGTACTAAACTTCCCATGCTATACAGCAAACATTCTTTTACGGGTAAGATTTTACGCAATACGCGAGTGTTTTACTTTATAGGAAAGAAATATAAAAACTGCTGTGAAAGATAAGTTTATTTTCCTGACAGGATAATTATCAAAAATGAAAAGAGTCTGATGCATAAAACATATAGGTTTATGCGTTGGATTCTTTTTTGTCTCTTGCCCAATAAGTTCCGGTATGCTATGATAAACAAAAGCATATTTTCTAATTATCTAAATCTATGTAATTGCCCGGTATTTTCGACAGTTACAGCCAAATCTCAATTCATATACAGATCATGAATCTGTTCTTTCAGAAAAGTCATGCTTTAATTTTCACTATTTATTTCTAGCAGGAGTTTTCTAAAAGACAGGAACTCCTGAACATATTTATTAAGGTGGTTATAAGATGCTGTATAAGAAGACAGAAAAGCTATCAATAATAAAGAGGGAGGGTGAGATAATGGGTATGTTTGTAAATCCGAATGCTGCAGCATTTCAGTGTGCAGTCAATTCAGAAGTATATATAGACAAAACGGGATTATTGGAATATACAAATAAAGTATTGGGCACAAATGCCAGGTTTATATGTAACAGTCGTCCGCGCAGATTCGGGAAATCTGTTACTGTAGATATGCTGACTGCATATTACAGTAAAGGATGCGACACTGAAAAAATGTTTTCAGGACTGGAAATCAGCAAATGTCCGGATTTTTACGAACATTTAAATAAATATGATGTCATTCATTTTGATGTACAATGGTGCTGTATATCAGCAGGTTCCAGTGAGAATTTAATTTCATATATCACGAATATCGTTGTTTCCGAATTAAGAGAGACTTATCCTGAAGTCAATCTGGTGGAAAACAGCACTATATATGGAGCAATGGCACGCATTAATACTGTATTAGGAAAACAGTTTATTGTAATCATTGATGAATGGGATGTTCTGATTCGTGATGAAGCCCATAATCAGGCAGCACAGGAAATGTATATTGACTTTCTCAGAAACATGTTTAAAGGAATTGAGGCATCAAAATATATCGCACTTGCATATCTGACCGGAATTTTACCGATAAAGAAATTAAAAACCCAGTCTGCCTTAAATAATTTCACCCAGTTTACAATGCTTAATGCCGGCCCATTGACACCATATATCGGTTTTAATGAAGACGAAGTAATCGATTTGTGTGAAAAATATGAGATAGATTTTGCAGAAGTGAGGCGGTGGTACGATGGTTACCGTCTTGGAGATTACCATGTATATAATCCAAATGCGTTAGTAAATCTGACAATTATGCGGACATTCCAGAGCTACTGGTCACAGACAGGAACCTATCTGTCAATCCTGCCACTGATCAACATGGATTTTGATGGTCTGCGGACATCCATCATAGAAATGCTGTCCGGTTCCTCTGTAGAAGTAAATGTCAATGAATTTCAGAATGATATGGTCAGCTTCGCAGACAAAGATGATGTATTGACTCTGTTGATCCACCTGGGTTACCTTGCCTACGACCAGAGAACCCAGAGAGCTTATATTCCCAATGAAGAAATCCGTCAGGAATTTCGTGCCGCAACCAAACGAAATAAATGGAACGAACTGATTGAATTCCAGCAGGAATCTGAGAAACTACTGGAAGCCACCTGGGAAATGGATGCAGAAACAGTTGCTGAACAGATAGAGAAAATCCATGCAGAATACACATCAGTGATTCAGTACAATAACGAGAATTCCCTGAGCAGCGTACTCAGTATTGCGTACCTAAGTGCAATAAAATACTATTTTAAGCCAATCCGGGAACTCCCGACAGGAAGAGGCTTCGCAGATTTCGTCTTCATCCCCAAACCACTGTACAGAGACTATTATCCTGCATTACTCGTCGAATTGAAATGGAACAAAGACGCAGAAACTGCTCTGAATCAGATAAAAGAACGAAAATATCCAGAGTCATTACAGCAGTATACAGGAGATATTTTGCTGGTGGGGATCAACTACGATAAAAAAGAAAAAGTACATCGATGTGTAATCGAAAAATGGTTTCCACTGTGTATATAGAACGTAACTTCAAAAGAATCATATAAGTTATGAGAAAAGATATTCTACCCCAGTGGATGGAATGTCTTTTTTATATAATTTTTAGCTTGCATCTATGTAAAATTGATATCAGAAAATTCCCTCTTTTTATGTTGACATTACTAAAAGCAAGACTATAATGAAAACCGAAAAAAGAATCTGATATGATTGGAAAGGGGAAGTTAATTATGAGTACAGTTTTGCCAAGAGAAGAAGCAGTAGAAACAATTTTTTCTAAAATTTTGGCTTCGCCGGAAGCATCCGGACGATTAAGCGGAGTTTTTTATGACCATATAGATGACGACCATCGTCTGACAGATAATGACAGAGATCATTTCCTGCAGGTATTGTTTCATGCGTACCAGAACGGTGATATCAGTGCACTGCTGTTGGAATTATGCGGCAGAAGTATGTTTGACCTGTTAAGGGAGGCTTATCTGATCCCGAAGAAATTCCACGGAAAAGCAGGAGAGAACCCGGTGCTCCTTACAGATGCAGCCGGAGAACTTCTTCCCGGGGAAAAGGTTTCAGCCAGAGAATATGCAAAATTCAAGGAAACATATGAACATCATGAATGTGCCCCCAGATCTGCGCTGTATCTTGCAGATGGTTATGATCTTGTCCGTACCTATACAGAAGGTCTGAACATTACAGAAGAAAAAGATAACCGTAAACGTGGTGTCCTGGCTCTTTATGCACTTCCCGACACCTGTAAACTGGGTCTGACAGAAGCACAGGCATATGCCGTTGTATGGGATGCTTTCCAGAAGATTCAGGAAGAAGCCCCAAGAGCCATGGTATACTACGGACAGGAAACAGGTCTGAAGAAAGAGAATCCGGATAAACCCTATGATGAAATTGGAATTCTTCTTCCTATCCATGAATTTGAGAAAAAAATGCTGCAGCATTTAGACGAGATTGACGGAATCGTACTGGCATGCAGAGAGAAAATGATGGAGAAAGCAGGAAATGACAGTCTGCAGCTTTAACAAATCAAGCAAGTAGCAAAGCGGATGATTTTATCCGATTGACAATATAGAATGAGGAAGTGAGAAAAATGCCGCAGGAAGTGATTAAAAAGAACCATATGGATGTTGCCTGGCATGAGTATACAGATGAAAATGGGGAAAATGTACCAGTTGTAGATTCCAGCATCGCAGAGAAAGCATCCGTTATCGGACGTGTGGGGATTATGTTTCTCTCATGCGGTACCGGAGCATGGAGAGTGAGAAGTTCCATGAATACACTGGCAGAAGCACTTGGCATTACGTGTACGGCGGATATTGGTCTGATGTCCATTGAATATACATGTTATGACGGAGAAAATGGTTTTACCCAGTCGTTGTGCCTGACTAATACAGGCGTAAATACTTTGAAGTTAAATCGTCTGGAACACTTTATCCGAAACTTTGAAAAAGAAGGAAAACATATGTCAGGAGAACAGCTGCATACATTTCTTGACAATATTGAAAAAACACATGGTCTATATTCCCCGCCTGCACTGGGACTTGCTGCAGCGATCGCATGCTGCGGATTTACATTCCTTCTTGGGGGCGGTCCGATCGAGATGTTCTGTGCATTTGTCGGGGCAGGAATTGGAAATTATCTCCGCTGCAAACTGACCAAACACCATTTTACATTGTTCTTATGTATTGTGTCTTCTGTATCTCTGGCATGTTTTGCATATGCAGGTCTGCTCAAACTTGGAGAAATATTATTTGGTATTTCTGTTCAGCACGAAGCGGGATATATCTGTGCAATGCTCTTTATCATACCGGGATTTCCGTTTATTACCAGTGGTATTGACCTTGCAAAACTGGATATGCGTTCAGGAATAGAACGTCTGACTTATGCTTTGATCGTTATTCTGGTAGCTACTATGTCAGCATGGATCATGGCACTGATCCTGCATTTGAAACCTGTAGATTTTATAAAACTTTCACTGTCAACAGAGCAGTGGATCTTATTCAGGCTTCTTGCAAGTTTCTGCGGAGTGTTTGGATTCTCTATCATGTTTAACAGCCCGGTTCGTCTGGCAGTCGCAGCAGCCGGGATAGGAGCAGTGGCCAATACC
>ENA-OPCD01001424-OPCD01001424.1-human-gut-metagenome-genome-assembly--contig:-NODE-1424-length-18446-cov-3.410799_pt1 | contig 18446 bp, 14 predicted proteins | sample MGYA00241560_ERZ501471 | MGnify/ENA primary metagenome ERZ501471 (study PRJEB25962, sample SAMEA2042578) | human gut metagenome | biome: human gut; feature: human-associated habitat; material: faeces...
AAAGTTGAAATTAAAGCAAATCCTGCTAAGACAGAGTACAAAGAAGGGGAGAAATTCGATCCGAAAGGACTTGTGCTTACAGTAACGATGTCAGACGGAACAACAAAAGTTGTTGCATACGGACCGGAGACGGCAAAAGATTTCTCCTTTAATCCGAGTCTTAATACAAAACTGACAGCGGATACGAAGAAAGTAACAGTAACATACGGCGGACAGTCGGCAGACGTAGCTGTATCGGTGAAAGCAGATCCGTCAGAGGATAAGAAACCGAATACAGAGAAACCGGACAAAGGCGGAGCGGTTCAGACAGGAGATAATTTTAACGTAACGCTGCTGATCGGACTTGTAGTTCTTGCAGGCGTGACTGCAGGCGGAACGGCTCTGACAATTTTCAAAAGGAACAAAAGAAAATAAGCTTCATCCGTAAACAGTACGGAAAAATACAGGGTTGTCACTTAGTGGCGGCCCTGTTTGTATATGGATTTTTATGAGATCGGTTTTTCGTACATTTTTAGGGGAGTTTCTCGATTGAAATAACGGAAAATATGTGAATTTCTGACAATGCTCTTTCATAAATTGATGTAACTTCTCAAAGCCTTGTATTTACTGGTGTTCTGCAAGATTTTGAAAAACGGTAAAGTGGTGTATTGTATCATAAAGTGGTGTGGTTTGATATGAAAATGGTGTACTAAATGGTGTAGTAAATCGGAAAGAATTATTAAATTTGATAGCAAAATTGTAAGAGCGTCAGATTTGACATTTGAATAGGTATTTGTTTAAATAATAATAAAAAAAAGACACTATTGATAGTTGGTTAGTCCAAATTATCTAATTACTCAAAAGAGTAACCGCATTCCTTGGGCGAGGGGCGGTTACTTTTTTGATTGATTTATATACGCTATCAAAATCGTTACAACAATACTAAGTATCATTAGTACGATTGTAGAGTAAGAAAAGGACTATTTGACAGTTTTTCGTACATTTTTAAGGAAGTTCCTTAATTGAAATAACAGGAAATATATGATAAAATTGAGAAGGTTTAATAGTTTTTTCCCGATTTTGCCCCCTTTACATTGCACACACTTCGGCATACTTTTGCTACAAGAGCAATCGAATATGGCATGAACCCCAAAATATTGCAGAAACTTCTGGGACATGGTACATTACAAATGACAATGGGTTTGTACTGCCACGTAACAGAGGATACGCTGTTTTTGGAAACGGAGAAGTTTAAGAGAAGGTGTAGTTGAGCATGAAGTGGTGTAAAAATGGTGTAGCAGGGGATGAAACATAGAAAGTAAGGGCGAGAAAAGCCCGTAAATACGGAGGTTTTAAGAAAGATGGAAAGTTATAAGCAGGAATTTATTGAGTTTATGGTGGACAGCGATGTGCTGAAATTTGGAGAATTCACATTGAAAAGCGGAAGGAAATCTCCGTTTTTTATGAATGCAGGCGGATATGTGACAGGTTCGCAGCTTAAAAAGCTCGGCGAATATTATGCGAAAGCGATCCATGACACATACGGAGATGATTTTGATGTGTTGTTCGGACCTGCTTATAAGGGGATTCCTCTTGCGGTTGTAACTGCGATCGCTTACAGTGAGTTGTATGGAAAAGAAGTACGATACTGCTCGGACAGAAAAGAAGAGAAAGATCACGGAGCAGACAAAGGAAGCTTCCTCGGAAGTAAATTTAAAGACGGCGATCGAGTTATCATGATCGAAGATGTAACGACGTCAGGAAAGTCGATGGAAGAGACCGTTCCGAAAGTAAAGCAGGCCGCTGATGTGGAGATCGTCGGATTAATCGTATCTCTTAATCGTATGGAGGTCGGAAAAGGGGGAGAAAAATGCGCCCTTGACGAGGTGAAAGATCTGTATGGTTTCGATACGGCCGCGATCGTGACGATGGAAGAAGTCGTGGAACACTTGTACAACAAGCCGTATAACGGAAAAGTTGTGATCGACGATACATTAAAGGCTGCGATCGATACATACTATGAAACATATGGAGTAAAATAAAACGGGGAGGCGCTTTATGGAAAAGGCATATCTTACAATGAAAAACAGTGGTGCAAGTAGCATTACACTTGGGATTATCGTTCTCGTTGTCGGAGTGGCAACAGGAATACTTGCAATCGTGAACGGAGCAAAATTACTCAAACATAAAAAAGAGATTACATTTTAAGCAGCTTGACAGCTTTCAGGGAAACTGTGAAAGGACACGGATGAAAGAGAGATAAATAAACAGAAAGAAAAATAAGGGACTAAGCCGGAATACAGGCAGTCCCTTTTTGCAACGGCGGCGGAACGAAGTCTGGGTTTGCCTGAGACTTTGCGGCCGTGTATAGTCCCGGAGCGCGCTTTTTTAGCGCTTCCGGTGATTTGAAAAAATTACTGATAGGGAGAGTTCCTTGTGTGAGGAGAGTTATTTTTGAGTATAAAAAAAGAGCGGATTTATAGGATATTTGGGAAAATCCTGTTTTTACTATATATTGTTTTTTTGATTTATTTTCTGTTTCTTGCGGAATGGTACGGAAGAACGGAAGTGACGGAAGAGTATAGATATAATCTTGAATTATTTAAAGAAATCAGACGTTTTCTTACTTATAGAGAACAGCTTGGCATGTTTACGGTGCTTGCGAACCTTCTCGGGAATATTATGATCTTTGTTCCTTATGGTTTCTTTATTTCCATGGCGGGAAAGTCCATGGGATTTTTTAAAATATTATTTTTCAGTATGGCGCTGAGTCTGGGCGTGGAAACAATACAACTTTTTACGAGAGTAGGAAGTTTTGATGTCGATGATATTTTATTAAATACAATCGGCGGAGTTTTAGGATATATTTTGTTTGTGGTATGCAGTCGGATAAGGAGAAAACGTTATGTTCGGAAAGGAAAAAAAGGCAGAAGATAAGAAAAAAGAAACTGCTTTGAAACGGGAGGAAAACCGGAAAAAAAGCGGGGTGAAACATAAAAAGCCAAAGCAAAAACAGGCGGGCAACGGAAATCTTTCGTGTCTGTTCGGATTAGGTTCGGCCGCAGTGTTGGCGGGATGTATAGCATACGCGTTTGTCCGAAGAGGAGAAGCCCCCGGGATCATAGGAGGTATTACGATTATTTCTTTGATACTGGCAGGATACGGAATTTATTCGGCAATTATAGGATTTCGGGAGAGAGAACGCAGTTATCTGACGTGTAAGATCGGTATTGTCATGAATGCGGCGGCGATTATTTCATTTTTTGCGGTATTTATCAGAGGTTTGAATTAGTAAGCAAAAGATAAAAAGTAGTGAAAAAAGATAAATAATAAAGAAAAGTAAACAGATGAGCGGGAGGGAAAGGAAAATGCAGGAAGTGTCAGAAAAATACAACAACGATTCATATAGGGAACGGCATGCGTTGTCGGTAGAACGTCTTCGCACGCTGCCTTTTGAGGAATCTGTGGAAGATTCTTATATCGCGTATTTCAGATTGGTTGCCCTGTTTTTGCTTGAAGTGGAAAATGTGCGGATTCAGGTGGAAAGCGGAAAATGGGATCAATATAATGAAGAAGACATGAGACAGATCAACGAAATCCTTTATAGTGATATTGTCGGGGATGCTTACGAAAAAAGCTATGCAAATCCGAAATATGCATGCAGCTGGTTTGAGCCGGAGATGGGAAGGCTTTTGAGTTTTCTCTATGTGGAAATGCGCTCCGGCATCCCTTATGCGTTTGAAGGCAGACTTGATTATCTGACGATTTTGTATGAATTGTTTATCGAGGTATATACGTATTTTGAAAATTGCCGGGCAGATGGCGCTGAACCGGAAATACGAAGAGTAAGAGATATCGTGTATTGGTATGCAAGCGATTATTGCGACGTATTTTTGGCAGATCGGATTAAAGAACAGATCGATCCGTCGTATTCGTTTGCGGCAGATATTATCGAAAATGCAGATTTGAGCAGCGACAGGTATTTGTATCGTTTCGGAGAATATATTACAGAAAATGAGCTGGGAACTGCGCGCCGTCTCAGGTCGCTTCCCGAAGAGACGATTCAAAAGATGGCGGACGTTTACACGGAAGGATATCGGATCGGATTTATCAATACAGGAAAAGATCTGTCCAAAAAATCAGTCGTAAATATTCGTTACAGCCTCGGATTTGAACGGGTCATAAGAGCGGCGATCGCAAATTTTCGCGCTATGGGGTTAAAACCCGTAATATACAGGGCGGCGTCGGGTGTGATCACGAAAAGAGAGCATCACAAAATCGGATATTTCGGCGCTGTGGCAAACTGGCAGTATGAGTACGATCACAGACAAGATCAGGCGTTATTTATGGATAAACGCTATATTGAACGGCGTCTGGAAGTGATGCATACTGTTTATGAACAAAATAAAGAACAGGCAGCGCAGTTCGCAGGACCTGCCGTGATGGAAACATTCGGAGAAAAGCCGTTTTCACCGAAAGCAGTACCGGAAGCTCCGGCTTACTGTGAAGAGCAAAGGGAGCTTGCGCTTCAATACGACAGCAGATCCGGTCAGATCACAAATGAATATATCAAAGGAGAAGAGAGAAGTTTTACGATCATTGCATATCCTGTGCCGGAGATCGGTCCGAAATATGAAGAAATTTTCGATGAAGTAATACGAATTAATACGTTAGATGCAAAATTATATGAGAAAGTTCAACAGACGATGATCGATGCGCTCGATCAGGGAGAAAAAGTCCGTGTGATCGGAAAGGGAGAGAACCGGACGGATATGGAGATTCGGCTTTGGTCGTTAAAAGATGCTCGGAAAGAGACGATTTTTGAAAACTGTGTGGCAGATGTAAATATTCCGGTAGGCGAGGTGTTTACATCACCGGTGCTGGAAGGAACGAACGGAGTTTTGCATGTCAGCCGGGTGTATCTTGACGGTTTGCAGTATAAAGACCTTGAATTGAAATTTAAAGACGGAAAGATCGTTGATTATAGATGCGGCAATTTTAAAGACGAGGAAGAAGGCAGACGATATATTTTTGATAATGTTTTGAAAAATCATGATACTCTTCCGCTTGGCGAATTCGCGATCGGAACAAATACGACTGCTTATGCCGCGGGAAAAAAATACGGGATCGAAGATAAGATGCCGATTTTGATCGCAGAGAAAACAGGACCTCATTTTGCAGTGGGCGACACATGCTATTCATGGAGCGAAGACGTCCGTGTATATAATCCGAACGGAAAAGAAATCGTTGCAAAGGATAATTCTTGTTCGCTGAAAAGAAAAGAAGATCCGTCTGCGGCATACTTTCAATGTCATACAGATATAACCGTACCTTATGAAGAGTTAGAAGAAATAAGTGTAGTGACAAAAGACGGGAAACACATTATACTAATTAAAGACGGAAGATTTGTGCTTCCGGGAACTGAGATTTTAAATGAACCATTAAAACAACTCGAAAATTGATTTGAGATTTTAAGGAGGAAATAACGTGCCAAAAGTAGGAATCGTAATGGGCAGTGACTCTGACCTGAAAGTGATGAGCAAAGCTGCGTCAATGTTGGAAAAATTCGGAATTGATTATGAAATGACGATCATTTCCGCACATCGTATGCCGGATGTATTTTTTGAGTGGGCAAAAGCTGCGGAAGGAAAAGGGATTAAAGTAATCATCGCAGGAGCCGGAATGGCTGCACATCTTCCGGGAATGTGTGCGGCGCTGTTCCCGATGCCGGTGATCGGAGTGCCGATGTCAGGAAAGAATCTGGATGGTATGGACGCTCTTTACTCGATCGTTCAGATGCCGCCGGGAATTCCGGTTGCGACTGTTGCGATTGACAGTGGAATGAACGCTGCGATTCTTGCGGCAAAAATCCTCGCTGTATCAGATGAAGAGGTATTAAAAAAGTTAAAAGACTATTCGGCAGAGATGAAAGATACCGTTCAGGCGAAAGCCGATCGTCTTGCCGAGGTCGGATATGAGGAGTATTTAAAGTAAAGGAGAAAGTGGTATGGATTATAAGAAAGCAGGAGTTGACATAGAGGCCGGTTACAGATCAGTAGAACTTATGAAAGAGCATGTGAAAAAGACGATGCGTCCGGAAGTGCTCGGAGGACTCGGAGGATTTTCGGGAGCATTTTCTCTTGATAAGATCAAAGAAATGGAAGAGCCGGTACTGCTGTCGGGAACAGACGGCTGCGGAACGAAAGTGAAGCTGTCGATGGTGCTTGATAAGCATGACACGATCGGAATCGATGCTGTGGCAATGTGTGTGAATGATATTGCCTGTGCGGGAGGAGAACCACTGTTTTTCCTTGATTATATTGCATGCGGCAAGAATGAGCCTGAGAAGATCGCATCAATCGTAAGCGGAGTGGCAGAAGGATGTCTTCAGTCGGGAGCGGCGCTGATCGGAGGCGAAACGGCGGAACATCCGGGACTTATGGCAGAAGACGAGTACGATCTTGCCGGATTTGCGGTAGGAGTATGCGATAAAAAAGATATGATCACAGGAGAAAATCTGTCTGCCGGAGACGTTTTGATCGGAATGGCGTCTACGGGAGTTCACAGCAACGGATTTTCACTTGTAAGAAAAGTATTTGATATTACAAAAGAATCTTTAGATACTTATTATGATGATCTTGGAACTACTCTTGGAGAGGCACTTCTTGCTCCGACAAGAATCTATGTAAAAGCACTTAAAAGCATCAAAAATGCAGGTGTTACGGTAAAAGCATGCAGCCATATCACAGGTGGCGGATTCTATGAGAACATTCCGCGTATGCTCAAAGAAGGAACTCATGCAGTTGTAGAAAAAGACAGCTACCCGATTCCACCAATCTTTGCAAAACTTGCAAAAGAGGGCGAAATCGAAGAGCAGATGATGTACAACACATTTAACATGGGACTTGGAATGGTTCTCGCTGTTGATCCGGCAGACGTTGATAAGACAATGGATGCAATTCGTGAAGCAGGAGATCAGCCATATGTAGTCGGCAAGATCGAGGCTGGCGAAAAGGGAGTGACTTTATGTTAAGAGTCTTAAGTATGGTGTCAGGAGGCGGAACAAACCTTCAGGCAATCATCGACAGCGTAAAGAATGGAATGATCACGAACACAGAACTTGTGGGCGTGATCAGCAATAATAAGAATGCCTATGCACTGACACGTGCCAAAGAAAATGGAATCGATGCGAAATGCATTTCTCCGAAGGACTACGAGTCAAGAGAAGTGTTCAATCAGGAACTTTTAAAGGCTGTAGATGCATATGAGCCGGATCTGATCGTGCTGGCAGGTTATCTTGTGGTAATCCCGCCGGAGATGATCAAGAAGTATAAGAACCGGATCATCAACATTCATCCATCTCTGATTCCATCTTTCTGTGGAACAGGTTATTATGGATTGAAAGTACACGAGGCAGCTTTGGAGCGCGGTGTGAAAGTAGTTGGTGCAACAGTACATTTCGTAGATGAAGGAACTGATACAGGCCCGATCATCTTGCAGAAGGCTGTAGAAGTACACAATGGAGATACCCCGGAAGTGCTTCAGCGCAGAGTGATGGAACAGGCTGAATGGAAGATCCTTCCACATGCAATCGATTTGATCGCGAACGGAAAGGTTGAAGTAGAAGGACATCGTACAATCGTTACCGAGTAAGGAGGCAGAGACTATGAACGTATTGATCGTAGGAAGCGGCGGAAGAGAGCATGCAATCGCAGCAAGCGTGGCAAAGAGCCCAAGAGCAGACAAAATCTTTTGTGCTCCGGGAAATGCCGGAATCGCTGAGTATGCGCAGTGTGTACCGATCGGCGCTATGGAATTTGATAAATTAAGAGATTTCGCAAAAGAGAATGCGATTGATCTTTGTATCGTAGGAATGGATGATCCGCTGGTAGGCGGTCTTGTAGATGTTCTTGAAGAAGCAGGAATCCGCACATTTGGACCGAAGAAGAATGCAGCGATTCTTGAGGGATCTAAAGCATTTTCCAAAGACCTGATGAAGAAATATAATATTCCAACAGCAGCTTATGAGAACTTTACAGATCCAAAAGCAGCAGTTGCTTATCTTGAGACAGCGAAGTTCCCGATTGTTTTGAAAGCAGATGGACTTGCACTCGGAAAAGGTGTTCTGATCTGTAAGGATCTGGAAGAAGCAAAAGCAGGCGTGAAAGAGATCATGCTGGATAAGAAGTTTGGTACAGCCGGAAATGAGATGGTCATTGAGGAATTTATGACAGGCCGCGAGGTTTCCGTACTTTCTTTTGTTGATGGAAAGACAATCAAGACAATGACAAGTGCGCAGGATCATAAGCGTGCCGGAGATGGAGATACAGGACTTAATACAGGCGGTATGGGAACATTTTCTCCAAGCCCGTTCTATACAAAAGAAGTAGAAGAATTCTGTGAGAAATATGTTTACCAGGCAACGGTAGATGCAATGGCAGCAGAAGGACGTCCGTTCAAGGGAGTTATCTTCTTTGGATTGATGCTGACAGAAGACGGACCGAAGGTTCTTGAATACAACGCTCGTTTTGGAGATCCGGAAGCTCAGGTTGTACTTCCTCGTATGAAGAATGATATCCTTGAAGTTATGGAAGCATGTATCGACGGAACACTGGATCAGGTTGATCTTCAGTTTGAAGACAATGCAGCAGTCTGTGTCGTACTCGCATCCGAAGGATATCCGGTAAGCTACGAGAAAGGCTTCCCAATCACAGGACTGGAAGAGTTCAAGAAGCACGAAGGATATTACTGCTTCCATGCAGGAACAAAATTCAACGGAGATCAGATCGTGACAAACGGCGGACGTGTTCTTGGCGTGACAGCGAAGGGAAAAGATCTGAAAGAAGCCCGTGCGAATGCATATGCAGCAACAGAGTGGGTAAACTTTAAGAATAAATACATAAGACATGATATCGGTAAGGCAATCGATGAAGCATAAATAAAGGGTCGCAGACCTGGTTGCAATAAGATAAAACGATATAAGAAGTAATGAAGGAAACCGGCAGGGAGGAAAAATCCAAACTGTCGGTTTCTTTGTGATTTTATCACAGAAAAATAAAAAATATGTGCTATACTAGGGTTGTAACAAAGGAAAAAGGTAACTGTTCAGTTACAGATAAAAGATATAACATCTATAAGGAGGATATAAAGATGGCAGTAGTAAAACTTACAACAGACAATTTTGAGCAGGAAGTACTTCAGGCACAGCAGCCGGTACTCGTTGATTTTTATGCAGACTGGTGTGGACCATGTAAGATGATGGCTCCAATCGTAGAAGCTCTTTCAGAAGAACTCAGTGATGTAAAGGTATGCCATATCAACATTGATGAGAATATCGACATTGCACAGAAATACAGAGTGATGAGTATTCCGACTTTCATCGCATTTAAAGGTGGTGAAGAGAGCGGAAGACAGATTGGTGCGATTCCTAAGACAGCACTGGTTGACCTTGTGAAATAAATTTGCGATAATAGAAGAAAGGAAAAACCCAGACGGGCTGCCGGGCACAGAGAAGGCTGAGAGATATGGCTCATTCCTGTGAACGACAGCCTGTCTTTTGCTTAGATATTAAGAAGAAAGGCGGGAGTCAGAGCATGTCATTGCAGTTTATTTTCGGGAATTCTGGAAGCGGAAAGTCCCATTATTTATATCAGCAGATTGTTAAGGAGTCAATCTGTCATCCGGAGAAGAATTATCTTGTTCTGGTTCCGGAGCAGTTTACAATGCAGACGCAGAAGGACCTGTGTATGGCACATCCGCGTGGCGGTATTATGAATATTGATGTCTTAAGTTTTGGACGTCTGGCTCACCGTGTTTTTGAAGAGACAGGAAAGGAAAGACAGCCGATCCTTGATGATGAGGGTAAGAATCTGGTGCTCCGTAAGATTGCAGGAAATTACGAAGATGAGCTGACCGTTCTTAAGGGAAATCTTAAGAAGCAGGGATATATCAGCGAAGTGAAGTCCGTGATATCAGAATTCACACAGTATGGAATTGATTTTGAACAGCTTGATTCTTTCATGGAAGGACTGAATCCGGAAAGTTATCTGTATTATAAGTTAAAGGATATCCGTAAAGTATATGAAGGATTTGAGGATTATCTGCGTGATAAATATATCACAAAAGAAGAATTACTTGATGTGTTGAGTCAGACTGTACCGGAAGCGAAAATGCTTAAAGACAGTGTGATCGCAATGGATGGATTTACCGGATTTACACCGGTGCAGAACCGGCTGATCGGGGAACTTCTGAAAGTGTGCGACAAGATTATGTTGACAGCTGAGATCGATCGGAGGGAAGATCCGTTTGTCTATAAGCATCCGTATCAGCTCTTTGCGTTGAGTAAGCAGATGGTTACTTCACTGACGGAAGTGGCGCAGGAAGTGAGAGTGGAGATTGATGAGCCGGTCTGGTTATGCAAGAATCCGTCGTATCGGTTCAAAGAGAATCCGGAGATGGCGTTTTTGGAAGAGGAACTATTTCGTTATTCCAGAAGAAAATACAGTGGAGAGAAGATGCGGTCAATTTCTCTTCATGAAGTTCATACACCACAGGAAGAGGAACAGTATGTGGCAGAGGAGATCGCCCGGCTGAAAGGAATTTCTGTGGAGGAGGTTCCGGCGTCTGGTGAGAGAAGAAGGGTACAGATATCGGGAAATCGCAGTGATTGCTTCGGATCTGAGTACTTATGCAGATGCTTTGGAAAAAGCATGTGATCGATATGAAATCCCGGTCTTTATGGATCATAAGAAAAGTATTTTATTAAATTCTTTTGTAGAGTATTTAAGAAGCTTGCTGGTGATGGTAGAACAGAACTATACTTACGAAAGCGTTTTTCGTTATCTGCGGACCAGCCTGTGTGGGTTTACAAGAGATGAAGTAGACCGTCTGGAAAATTACTGTCTTGCGCTGGATCTGAAAGGATTTAAGAAATGGGATCAGGTCTGGGTGAGAAAGACACCGATGACGACAAAGGAAGAACTGGAAGAACTGAACCATCTGCGCATGCGCTTTGTGGAAAAACTGACACCGCTGCATACAGTCCTGAAGAAGAGAAAAAAGACGGTAAAAGAGATCACACTTGCAGTTTATGAATATCTGGTTCAGGAGAAGATCCAGGAACAGCTTGCAGAATTGGAGCAGAAATTCCAGGAAGATGGAGAACTGGCACTGGCGAAGGAATATGCACAGATTTATCGTATTGTTCTGGAATTATTTGATAAATTCGTTGAACTTCTGGGGGAGGAAGAGATTCCTTTGAAGGAATACTGTGAACTTTTAGATGCAGGACTTGAAGAGGCGAAAGTAGGTGTGATCCCTCCAAGTCTGGATCAGGTTGTGATCGGAGATATGGAGAGAACACGTATCAAAAATATCCGCGCATTATTTTTTGTCGGAGCAAATGATACGCTTCTTCCAGGAAATGCAGGGGCAAGAGGTCTGCTTTCCGAGCGAGACAGAAAACAGTTTCAGGAGAAGAAAATGAATCTTTCTCCCGGACCAAAAGAGAAATTATATATTCAGAAATTTTATCTCTATATGAATCTGACGAAACCGTCAGAACTTCTGTATCTGTCCTGGGCGAAAGTATCCGGGGAAGGAAAAGCACTTCGTCCAGCGTATCTGATCCAGGATCTGATGCGTCTGTTCCCGGTACTTGTTCCGGTAGAGGAAGACAGAAAGGGACTGCTTGATCATGAGATGATGAGAAAGAGCGGACTCTTGCAGATTGCAGAAGGTTTAAGAGAGAGGGAGCATGGACTGGATGATTCCTGGAAAGAACTGTACAGATGGTTTGTAAAGGATGAACAGAGTCAGGAAACTCTGAAACAGATGATAGAAGCCGGTTTCTACCGGAAGGATGAGCCGAGCCTTGGAAGTAGAGTAGCAAAAGAACTCTTCCTGGATCCAAAGCGTGTCAGCGTAACAAGACTGGAACGTTTTGCTTCCTGTGCATATGCACATTTCCTGAATTACGGACTCCGTCTGTCAGAACGGGAGAAATATGGGTTCGAAGCAATGGATCTGGGAAATATTGCACATCAGGCACTGGAGCGATTTGCACACAAGGTAGAAGAGGAAGGTCTGGACTGGGTTACAATGCCGGAAGAGAAGCGGGAGCAGCTGATTGATGAAAGTGTAGAAGAAAGTATTCTGGATTATGGAAATACAGTTCTATTTTCATCTGCACGTAATGAGTATATGATCCACAGAATCAAGCAATTGATCAACCGGTCCGTCTGGGCACTGACACAGCAGATGGCGGCAGGCGATTTTGTGCCGAGCGGGTGTGAATTTAAGTTCGGAAGCGGAAAGATTGACAGAATTGATACATGTGAAGATGAAAATGCGGTCTATGTGAAGGTAACAGATTATAAAACTGGAAGGAAAGCATTTGATATCACAGCATTCTATCACGGTTTGCAGATGCAGCTTCCGGTTTATCTGAATGCGGCACTGGAGATCGAACGGCAGAAACATCCGGAGAAAGAAGTACTTCCGGCCGGTATTTTTTATTACAGGATCCAGGATCCGATTGTGAAGAAAGAAGAGACAAAAGCGGAAGTTGAGCAAAGTATTCTAAAAGAGCTGAAGCTGGATGGACTGATCAATGCAGATGAAAATGTAGTTGAGCATCTGGAGCGGAATCTGAGTGGAACTTCAACATTCTATCCGCTGCGGATGAATAAGAACAGAACGCTCGGTTCGGCATTAAAAGCTTTATCAAAGGAGAACTTTGATACGGTTCTTGCGTACACGAAAGAGAAAGAAAAAGAGCTGAAGGACGTGATGTATCAGGGAGAGGTTGCGGCACTTCCGTATGTACTTGATGAGATGACAGGCTGTGATTACTGTGGGTGCAGGGATATCTGCGGATTTGACCAGAGGATTGAAGGCTGTGAGTATAGAAGATTAAGAAAATATACCTTGGAAGAAGCGTTGAATTCTATGAAAGAGCGTCTTGGTATTTTGGAAGAGAAAGGGGAGGCAGGAGAATGAGCGTAAAATGGACAGAAGAACAACAGAAAGTAATCGACTTGCGTGACCGCAACATTCTCGTATCTGCAGCAGCAGGTTCCGGAAAGACAGCGGTACTTGTTGAACGGATTATTTCCAGGATAACAGATGAAAATGATCCCGCGGATGTAGACCGTCTCCTGGTTGTGACTTATACGGAAGCAGCGGCGGCAGAGATGAAAGAACGAATCGGTGCAGCAATTGAAAAGAAGCTGGAAGAGCAGCCGGGAAATGTGAATCTGGAGCAGCAGTCCACATTGATCCACAATGCGTCGATCATGACAATCCACAGTTTCTGCCTGTCGGTGATCCGGGATCATTTTCATGTGATTGGAATTGATCCGGCTTTTCGCATTGCAGAAGAAGGAGAATTGCGTCTTCTGATGCAGGATGTCTTAGAAGAGCTGATCGAGAATTTCTATGCAGAGGGATCCGAGGCATTTTTAAACTTTGTTGACCAGTATGGAACAGGAAGAAATGATCAGAAGATCGAGGAACTTATCCTCCAGCTTTACGAATATTCAAGAAGTTATCCACAGCCGGAAAAGTGGTTGAAGGAATGTGTGAATAATTATGAGATCGATCCGGAGAAGATGGAAGAAGCAGATGTTGTGCAGGAGGCAAAGGCAAGAGTAAGGCAGAATCTTACAGATGTGAAAGGGTTTGTTCAACAGGCGATAGAAGTATGCGAACTTCCGGCCGGTCCGTATATGTATGGTGAAATGTTAGATTCTGATCTGGTACAGATTGAGCAATTGGAAGGAGCAGAGACATTTTGTCAGCAAGAGCAGATCGTCAGTGAATTTACATGGAAACGTTTGTCAGGAAAGAAAGATCCGACAGTCGATCCGGAGCTGAAAGAGAAAGCGCAGGGGCTTAGAAAACAGGCCAAGAAACTGATAGAAGATCTGAAAGCAAACTATTTCTACGCGCCTGTTGATGAGTGGATCAGGGATATGCAAGAGGCACAGACAGCAATGAAGATGTTAGTTCTGCTGGTACAGGCTTTTGCAGAGGCATTTTCGGAGAAAAAGAGACAGAGAAATCTGTTGGACTTCAGTGATATGGAACAGTTTGCACTTCGGATTCTGACGGAAGAAAAGGAAGGAAAACTGGTTCCGTCAGCAGTGGCACAGGAGTATCAGGAACGCTTTGAAGAAGTTATGATCGATGAGTATCAGGATAGTAACCTGGTGCAGGAAACAATTCTGACGAGTGTGTCAAGAGAGTCGGCAGGACAGAATAATCTTTTTATGGTTGGAGATGTAAAACAGAGTATTTACCGATTCCGCTTGTCGCGCCCGGAACTCTTTATGGGAAAATATAACAGCTACAGTACGCAGGAGAGCAGCAGGCAGAGAATTGATCTTGACAGGAACTTCCGAAGCAGAGGAGAAGTACTTGACAGTACAAATTATATTTTCAGGAAACTGATGCGGAAGGAATTCGGGGAAATTATCTATGATGATAAGGCGGCACTGCATTTGGGAGCCTCTTTTCCTGAATTACCGGATGAAAATGTGTTTACGGATCAGACGGAACTGCTTCTTTATAATCAGACGGGGCTTCGGAGTAGTGAAGCGAGAGAAGAAGAGGCGCGGATGATCGCACAGAGAATGAAAGAACTTCTAAACACGGGTGTTGTGCTTGATAAGGAGACAGGAGAATACCGCCCGGTTCGTTATCGGGATATGGTGATTCTGACGAGAAGTTTACAGGGGTGGGCAGAAGTTTTTGCGTCCATACTGGCCGAGGAGGGAATTCCGGCATACTCTGTGAGCAGAGAAGGATATTTCGAGACGTATGAGGTCAGTGTTCTTCTGGATTATCTGAAAGTTCTTGATAATGCAAGACAGGATCTGCCATTGACAGCAGTTTTGACTTCACCGTTTGCCGGTCTGACGGCAGCAGAGTTGTCAGTGATTCGTCTCGCATATCCGAATCAGTTGTTTTACGAGGCCGTGGAAGGATTTTGCAGCCTGAGTCCGGAAGAAATTCCGGAAACTGTGGACAAAAAGCAGGCAATACAGGTACAGGAAAAATTGAGGAAGTTTTTCGAGGTATTGGATCATTTCAGGGAAATTCTTCCGTATACGGCAATCCATGACCTTCTTGCGGAAATAATTGATAAAACCGGCTATGGGTTATTTATCAGTGCGATGCCAGGGGGCGCACAGAGACAGGCTAATGTAGAAATGCTTGTTGAGAAAGCAAGAGCATTTGAAGGGACGAGTTATAAAGGTCTGTTTAATTTCGTACGCTATATCGAGCAACTGAAAAAATATGATGTTGATTATGGCGAAGCAAGTATCATAGATGAACAGGATGACACAGTCCGTATTATGAGTATTCATAAAAGTAAAGGTCTGGAGTTTCCAATCGTTTTTGTAGCCGGAACAGGAAAGCAATTCAATACACAGGATCTGAAAGGAAGTATTGTGATCCATCCGAGAAACGGAGTTGGAATTGACGTTGTAGATCTTGAGATGAGGACAAAGGCACCGACTTTTTTGAAGAAAATGATCCAGGAGAAGACAAAGCTTGAGAATCTTGCAGAAGAACTCCGTGTGCTTTATGTAGCGATGACAAGAGCGAAAGAAAAGCTGATTCTGACAGGCAGTCTGAAAATAGGAGAAGACGGCCTGGAACCATATGTGAATCATATGACAGACAGGGAATCTCCATTGAGCCTTTATCAGTTAGAAGGCGCAAACCGTTATCTGGACTGGATTCTTCCGGCACTTCTTCAGGCAGAAGATCTCAAAAGAGAAGCTGATTTATGTGGAATTCTCAAAACAGAAAGTGAAGAGGTGCAGCAATTGCCGATTAAAGTCCGGATTTTTGATGCAGGAGAGATGGATTTTACAGAAGATGCACAGCGACAGGCAGAAGTGATCGCAAGAGAAGTGCTTGAACACTGGGATACAACGAAGGTTTATCTTCCGGGAGCGGAAGAAAAGCTGGAACAGCAGATGAATTTCCTGTATCCATATAAAGAAGAAGGAAAAATGAAGCTGAAATTTACAGTTTCAGAGTTGAAGAAGCGTGAGTCTTTGCAGGAAGAAGCAGGAGAAGAATTGATTCAGGAGCCGGAGCTTGTGCCACTGCTTCCGCATTTCATGGAAGAACAAAAAGAAGGACTGACAGGAGCTTCAAGGGGAAGTGCTTATCATAAATTTCTTGAGCTTCATGATTTTTCAAAAGAGTATACAGAGGAACTTCTGAAAGAAGAAATCGAACTGTTCTATCAGGCAGGGAGACTGTCAAAAGAGATGGCAGACTGTATCCGCACGAAAGATATTCTTGCGTTTTTAAATAGCGAGAGTGGAAGACGAATGACACAAGCAGCAGGAAATGGAAAGCTTCGGAAGGAACAGCCATTTGTTCTCGGAGTAGCTGCATCAGAAATCTATCCGGAGATCTATCAGGACATTCAGAAGAGAAGTCAGGAAGCGGATGAAAATCGAAAGGAAGAGACCGTTCTCATCCAGGGAATTATTGATGTCTGGTTCGAGGAGGAAGACGGGCTTGTACTACTGGACTATAAGACGGATAGAGTCAGAAATGCATCTCAATTGAAAGAACTGTATCATGCACAGCTTGATTACTATGCCCAGGCGTTGGAGCAGCTGTTAGAGAAGCCGGTGAAGGAGAAGATCATCTATTCCTTTGCCTTGAAGGAGGAGATCATCTTATGAAATATTTCTGGTATTATCTGATATTTATCAATTTATTTGCATTTTGTACCTATGGGATTGATAAATGGAAAGCGAAGAAAGGCGCATGGCGGGTTCCGGAGAAAACGCTGTTAATCCTTGCACTGATCGGTGGAAGTGCAGGAGCAATCGCAGGTATGATGTGCTTCCGGCATAAGATACGGAAAGCAAAATTTATAATTACAGTGCCTGTGATCTTTGTTGTGGAGGTAATCTTGCTGATCATCTGGCTTTTGTAAGAAAGAAAAAAAGAAAAATGTTCTTTATCGCATCATCAATTTGCACAGTTAAAGTGCTGAAATTAATATCAAAGAAACAAGATTTTACAAAATCTTGTTTCTTTTTTTCAACTTCTTTTCGAATGAAAAAAAATCTGTTAATATAACACATAGGAATACTAGAGTTATTGGTTGCAGAATACTGTGAACAGCATGAAAGCAGCTGGGAAAGGAGTTTGACAAGATGCCAAAGTTAAATGAAAATTATCAGAATGTAAAAGACAGTTATCTTTTTGCAGAGATCGCAAGAAGAGTAAAAGTATATGAGGAAACACATCCGGAGAAAGCGGCGGATATTATCCGTCTTGGAATCGGTGATGTAACATTGCCATTAACAAAGAGTGTGATCGAGGCACTTCATGAAGCAGTAGATTCTCAGGCAGTATCTGAGACATTCAAAGGATACGGACCGGAGCAGGGATATGCATTTGCACAGGAAGCAATCGCAGATTATTACGCACGCAATGACGTAGAAGTAAAAGCTACAGATATCTTTATTTCAGATGGTGCAAAGAGTGATACAGGAAATATTACAGAGCTTTTTGCAAAGGATAACGTGGTTCTCGTTCCGGATCCGGTTTACCCTGTTTATGTAGATACAAATACAATGGATGGAAAGAATATTATCTATATGAACGGAACAAAAGAAAACGATTTCCTTCCAATGCCGGATGAAAATGTAAAGGCAGATATCATTTACCTGTGTTCTCCGAACAACCCGACAGGAGCATGCTATAATAAAGAGCAGTTAGAGGCATGGGTTGCTTATGCACTGAAAAATGATGCGGTGATCCTGTATGATTCCGCATACGAAGCATTTATCACAGATCCTACACTTCCAAGAAGCATCTATGCGATTGAGGGTGCAAAGAAATGTGCGATTGAGTTCTGTTCCCTTTCTAAGACAGCAGGATTCACAGGTACACGTTTCTCCTATACAGTTGTTCCGGAAGAACTTGTGTTTGAGACATCAAATGGCGGAACATTGAGCCTGCACAATATGTGGAACAGAAGACAGTGTACAAAGTTCAACGGAACACCGTATATCATTCAGTATGCCGGAGCTAAGGTGTTCACAGAAGAGGGCATGAAAGAGTGTCAGGAGAATATCGGATATTATCGTGAAAATGCGCGTATGATCGCTGAAACACTTGAGAAGAAAGGAATCTCATTTACAGGCGGCGTGAACTCACCATACATCTGGTTCGAGTGCCCGAAGGGAATGGAGTCCTGGGAGTTCTTTGATTATCTCCTTGAAAATGCTCAGGTTGTCGGAACACCGGGAGCAGGATTCGGAGAAAATGGAAAGAATTATTTCCGTCTGACATCCTTTGGAAAACATGAGAAGACAAAAGAAGCAATGGAGCGTTTCAATTCATTATTCTAAGATATAAAGTGAACGGATTACGTGCATAACAGAAGAAAGTTATCATAGTGATGGTTTACAGAAGGAAAA
>ENA-OPCD01001428-OPCD01001428.1-human-gut-metagenome-genome-assembly--contig:-NODE-1428-length-18414-cov-3.154093_pt1 | contig 18414 bp, 14 predicted proteins | sample MGYA00241560_ERZ501471 | MGnify/ENA primary metagenome ERZ501471 (study PRJEB25962, sample SAMEA2042578) | human gut metagenome | biome: human gut; feature: human-associated habitat; material: faeces...
ATGCTGGGCCTAGTAATGGGACAGGGGAAGGCGTAGCACACTCAAAACGTTGGTATGTCGCTTTGGTTCGCATGCATCACGAGAAGAAAGTAGCCGAGCGTTTAAATAAAATGGGGATTGAGAATTTCGTTCCGGTTCAGCAGGAACTTCATCAATGGAGTGACCGACGCAAGATGGTCGAGTCTGTATTGCTTCCAATGATGGTATTCGTACACGTTGATGCAAAAGAACGTAAAGAAGTTCTTTCCTTTTCTACAGTAAGTCGGTATATGGTAATGCGAGGTGAGAGCAGTCCGACTATCATTCCTGATGAGCAGATGGCTCGTTTCCGATTTATGCTTGATTATTCAAAAGATGTCATTTCCATGAACAGTGCTCCCTTGGCACGTGGTGAAAAAGTTCGCGTCATTAAAGGTCCTTTAACCGGACTTGTGGGTGAACTTGTTACAGTAGACGGCAAAAGCAAGATAGCTGTTAGGCTTAATATGTTAGGATGTGCTTGTGCTGATATGCCGGTAGGATATGTAGAACCGGTTAGATTTTGAATATGTACTTGTATTTCTGATACATTATTTTATTCATTTATACTACAATGGAAAAAACATTGAAGGGCATAGTACAATATGCTCGTAAAAACTATTTCAGCTATTGGGCTATTCTTGGGATTGACACAGCACTGTCTGTTTTATGTTCATTACTCGCCTATGCTGTAATTCACTACATGGCATACGTCCCGATGAGTGACTGGATACTTTGCAAATTTATTTGCGTGTCTTTGGTGTCAAGTGTTGCAGGAGCCTTATTATTCCATACTTATCGAAATACGATCCGTTTCTCTCAAGCACGAGAGTTATGGCGTATTATGTGTGCCGTATTATTCAAGATAGCCTGTTTGTCGGTTATTGCGTATTGGGTAATCTATGAGACTGAATTACCGGATAATTATAGGATATCTTATCTCTTGTTTGATGGTTTATTGACTTTGGCGACACTGACAGCCTTCCGTGTATCACTGATAATTGTCTATGACCTGTTGCTGGATTGGGTGAATAAGAAGAATACCCGCATTCTTATTTATGGTATTGACGAAAAGAGTGTGGCCTTAAAATTCCGTCTCCGCGACAGTGCACATTATAAAGTTGCAGGTTTCTACACTTACGGTAAAAACAACAGTAGACGTCGTCTGACAGACCTTCCTATCTATTATTTTGAAACAGAAGAAGACTTTAATTATGTCATAAAAAAACATGGTATTCATGGCATTTTATTTGCTCGTTATGAAGATACCCGCTTGGAGGAGAATCGCCTTTTAGAGTATTGTAAAAGTAATACTGTCAAGACTTTTATTGCTCCTACTATCAGTGAAGCGGATTCTGACGGGAACTTTCATCAGTGGATACGTCCTATTAAAATTGAAGATTTATTGGGACGTGCTGAAATCAATATAAACCTTAGTCAGGTCGCAGAAGAATTCAGAGGAAAAGTTGTATTAGTGACCGGTGCTGCAGGTAGTATAGGTAGCGAGCTTTGCCGTCAATTGGTGCAAATGGGTATTCAAAAACTCATCATGTTTGACTCTGCAGAGACTCCTTTGCATAATGTCCGTTTGGAATTTGAGAAAAATTATCCTGCTATCGATTTTGTTCCGGTGATTGGTGATGTACGTGTGAAAGAACGTGTGCGTATGGTATTCGAACTTTATCATCCTCAAATTGTCTTCCACGCCGCTGCTTATAAACATGTTCCTTTAATGGAAGAAAATCCTTGCGAAGCTGTACTTGTCAATGTCACGGGTTCGCGTCAGGTCGCCGATATGGCGGTGGAGTATGGTGCAGAAAAAATGATAATGGTTTCTACCGACAAAGCTGTGAACCCGACTAATGTGATGGGATGTTCCAAACGTTTGGCGGAAATCTATGTACAGAGCTTGGGGTGTGCTATCCGTGAGGGAAAGATAAAAGGACATACTAAATTCATTACTACACGTTTTGGAAACGTATTAGGCAGTAACGGTTCTGTAATCCCGCGCTTCAAGGAACAGATTGAGAACGGTGGTCCTGTCACAGTGACTCACCCTGATATTATTCGTTTTTTTATGACGATTCCCGAAGCTTGTCGTTTGGTTATGGAGGCTGTTACAATGGGAGAGGGTAATGAAATCTTTGTCTTTGAAATGGGCAAGGCCGTTAAGATTGTCGACTTGGCTACCCGTATGATTGAATTGGCGGGTTATCGCCCGGATGAAGATATAAAGATTGAATTTACTGGCTTGCGACCGGGTGAGAAACTCTATGAAGAAGTGCTGAGTGATAAAGAAAATACGATTCCTACCGAGAATAAAAAAATTATGATAGCTAAAGTACGTCGGTATGAATATGCTGATATTCTTAATATATATGCGGAGTTTGAGAAGTTGTCCCGTGCTGTGCGGATTATGGACACGGTCAGATTGATGAAAAAAGTTGTTCCGGAGTTCAAATCGAAGAATTCGAAATTTGAGGTACTGGATAAAGAATAATAAACTTGAGAAATTTATGTATAATTTGTTTTGTATTTGTGCAAGTAGAGTAAGTAGAAAGGGGAGGGGGGTATTTCCCTGTTTAGTTGCGATATTGCTGTTCGCTTCCTGCCAGTCGTATAAGAAAGTTCCTTATTTACAAGATGCAAAAGTTGTAGAACAGACTGCTCAACAGGAAAATCTATATGATGCAAAGATAATGCCTAAAGATCTGCTTACTATTGTAGTGTCATGTACCAGCCCGGAATTGGCCGTTCCGTTTAACCTAACGGTAGCTACTCAAAATAATGTAGCTATAACCAGTACAACCTCCCAACCGATATTGCAGCAATATCTCGTAGATAACGATGGAAAAATAAATTTTCCGGTACTAGGTGAGTTGAGGGTAGGTGGCTTGACCAAGAAAGAGGCGGAGCAACTGATTGTGGAGAAACTGAAACCTTATATCAAAGAAACGCCGATAGTCACTGTCCGTATGGTAAACTATAAAATCTCCGTATTGGGTGAGGTTGCCCGTCCGGGAACTTTTACTATCAGTAACGAGAAAGTGAATTTGTTGGAAGCGCTTGCTATGGCGGGTGACATGACGGTTTGGGGAGTTCGCGACAATGTAAAGCTGATTCGTGAAAGTGCTGATGGCAAACAGGAAATTATAACACTGGATTTGAACAGTGCGGAGACCATTCTTTCTCCCTATTATTGGTTGCAGCAGAACGATATCGTTTATGTGACTCCGAACAAGGCAAAAGCACGCAACTCGGATATTGGTAACAGTACAAGTCTCTGGTTCTCAGCTACTTCTATTTTAGTGTCATTGGCAAGTTTATTAGTAACAATTTTCAGATAATAGCATTGTATGATTGATGAAAGAAAAGATAAATTAGGGGAACAGTCCGAAGAACAGGTTAATATTCAGGAACTTCTTTTCCGTTATCTGATTCACTGGCCTTGGTTTGTAGTATCGATAATTATTTGTATTGCTTGTGCATGGGGATACCTACGTCTGACAACACCTATATATAATATTTCTGCCACTGTCCTTATTAAGGACGAAAAGAAAGGTGGTGGTGCAAGTATGTCTTCCGATTTAGAAAAGATGGGATTGGAGGGTTTCATCTCTTCATCTAGCAATGTAGATAATGAAATCGAAGTACTTCGTTCAAAGTCTTTGGCCAGAGAGGTGGTAAACAATCTGGGACTGTTCGTGACTTATATGGATGAAGACGAATTTCCAAGCAAAGAGCTTTATCATACATCTCCTGTTTTAGTGAGTCTGACTCATCAGGAAGCGGATAAACTTCCGGGTAGAATGGAAATAAATATGATTCTTCAACCAACGGGTGTGTTGGGGGTACAAATTACAGTAGGCGAAAAAGAGTACCGGAAACAGTTTGATAAATTGCCTGCTGTATTTCCGACAGATGAGGGTACGGTTGCTTTTTTCGCAAATAACGATACCTTGTCAGCAGTTTGTCCGGAAAATATAACCAAAGAACGTCATATCACAGCTTTTATTAACAGACCTTTTTCTGTGTTGAAAGAATATGTTAACTCTTTGTCAATAGCCCCCACTTCAAAGACTACTTCTGTAGTTGTTATTTCATTGGAAAATACAAATACCCGGCGTGGTAGAGATTATATCAATAAACTGCTTGAAATGTATAATATCAATGCCAATAATGACAAGAATGAGGTGGCTCAGAAAACTGCTGAATTTATTGACGAACGTATTGGTATTATTTCTAAAGAATTAGGCAGTACAGAACAGGATTTGGAGAACTTCAAACGTAGTGCGGGAATTACTGATTTGAGCAGTGAAGCACAGATAGCCTTGACAGGCAATGCTGAATATGAAAAGAAACGCGTGGAAAATCAGACTCAGATAAATCTGGTGATGGACTTGCAACGCTATATGAAAGGTAATGAATATGAAGTATTACCGAGTAATATCGGCTTACAGGATGCAGCATCAGTCGGTGCGATAGACCGTTATAATCAAATGCTGGTTGAAAGGAAACGTCTGTTGCGTACTTCGACGGAGAATAATCCGACCATAATCAATCTGGATACCAGTATTCGTGCAATGAGAACCAATGTGCAAGCTACCTTAGATGCTACATTGAAAGGATTGCAGATTACCAAAGAAGATCTGGCTCGTGAAGCAAGCCGTTATTCCCGCCGTATCAATGATGCGCCCACTCAGGAACGCCAGTTTGTGAGCATTGCCCGCCAGCAAGAGATTAAATCGGGTTTGTATCTGATGTTGCTTCAAAAACGTGAGGAGAATGCCATCACTTTGGCGGCTACTGCCAATAACGCGAAGATTATTGATGAAGCGTTAGCAGATGACAATCCGATTTCTCCCAAAAAGATGTTGGTTTATTTGGCTGCTTTAGTCTTAGGTGTGGGACTTCCGGTAGGAGTTATTTATCTGATAGGTTTGACAAAATTCAAGATTGAAGGTCGTGCTGACGTTGAGAAATTGACTTCACTTCCTGTTGTTGGTGATATTCCGTTAGCAGATGAAAAGACTGGTTCTATAGCGGTATTTGAGAATCAGAATAATCTGATGAGTGAGACTTTCCGGAATGTCCGTACTAATCTCCAGTTTATGCTTGAGAATGGTAAGAATGTAATTCTGGTAACTTCTACTATCAGTGGTGAAGGTAAGTCTTTCATATCTGCTAATTTAGCAATTAGTCTTTCTTTATTAGGGAAGAAAGTGGTGATAGTAGGACTGGATATTCGTAAACCGGGGTTGAATAAAGTCTTCAATATACCTAAAAAGGAACATGGTATTACTCAATATCTGACAAACACAACTGCGAATTTAATGGATTTTGTGCAGCCTTCTGATATAAACAAGAATCTGTTTATTCTTCCCGGTGGTACAGTTCCACCTAATCCGACAGAATTATTGGCTCGTGGAGGGTTAGAGAAAGCCATTGAAACATTGAAGGCGAATTTTGATTATGTGATATTGGATACAGCGCCGGTGGGTATGGTAACCGATACTTTACTTATAGGACGTGTCGCAGATTTATCCGTATATGTATGTCGTGCTGATTATACCCATAAGGCAGAGTTTACTTTGATTAATGAATTGGCTGAAAATAACAAATTGCCTAATCTCTGTATTGCTATCAATGGTTTGGATCTGAACAGTAGGAAGTATGGTTATTACTATGGCTATGGAAAATATGGCAAGTATTATGGTTATGGAAAACGTTACGGTTATGGTTACGGATATGGAGAGAAGCATGGAGGTAAAAAATAATTAAATCAAACAAAATATGCGTGATTTTAAAAACATTAAGGTCGCCGTAGCCGGTACGGGCTATGTGGGGCTGAGCATAGCGACACTGCTATCACAACATCATCATGTAACCACCGTGGATGTAATTCCCGAAAAGGTGGAAAAACTGAATAATAAGATTTCTCCAATCCAGGACGATTATATCGAGAAGTATCTTGCTGAAAAGGATCTTAACCTCACAGCAACTCTCGATGGTGCCGCAGCTTACAAGGATGCAGATTATGTAGTAATCGCTGCTCCAACTAACTATGACCCACAGAAAAACTTTTTCGATACACATCATATCGAGGATGTGATCGACCTCGTTTTGAGTGTGAATCCTGGTGCAGTGATGGTAATCAAATCTACTATTCCTGTAGGATATTGCCGTTCACTTTACGTGAAGTATGCGCTCAAGTTCTTGACCGATCCTTCACTCAAGGGTAAGAAGTTCAATTTGCTTTTCTCTCCAGAGTTCCTTCGCGAGAGCAAGGCACTTTACGATAATCTCTACCCATCTCGTATAATCGTTGGCTATCCAAAGATATTGCCGGCTGATCGCAATAAGAAGTGGGATGAGGAAAATGCATCTATTGAGGCAATCAGTAATGCTGACGCTGAGAAAAATGCAAAAACATTTGCCGCACTCCTTCAGGAAGGCGCAATTAAGGAAAATATTGATACCCTTATCATGGGTATGACTGAAGCAGAGGCTGTTAAGCTATTTGCCAACACATATCTTGCTCTTCGCGTATCTTACTTCAATGAGTTGGATACTTATGCAGAGGTAAAGGGCTTGGATTCTCAGGCAATCATATCTGGTGTAGGTCTTGATCCTCGCATTGGCACACATTATAACAATCCTTCATTCGGTTATGGTGGCTACTGCTTGCCAAAAGATACAAAGCAGTTGTTGGCTAACTATGCAGACGTTCCTCAAAACATGATGAGCGCTATCGTGGAGTCAAACCGCACGCGTAAGGACTTTATTGCTGATGAAGTTCTTCGTAAAGCCGGTTACTATACCGCCAATAGCGACTGGAATGAATCTTCAGAGAAGGAAGTTACAGTCGGTGTATTCCGCCTTACTATGAAGTCAAATTCTGACAACTTCCGCCAGAGTGCCATTCAGGGCATCATGAAGCGCGTAAAGGCAAAGGGTGCCAACATCATCATCTACGAGCCAACACTTACTGATGGTGAAACATTCTTCGGCTCTAAGATTGTCAACAACCTTGATGAATTCAAGAAACTCAGCAATGCTATCATTGCTAATCGCTATGATACCGCATTGGATGACGTAAAGGACAAGGTTTACACACGTGACATCTTCCAGCGTGACTAAGGATTTCCAAAAACAAACTATAAACTAACATGGCCAATTTCCAATATCACATATTCTCACCTTACCGTGTTTGCCCTGATGATGGTGCAAAATTTGTTGAGGAATAAAAATCTCTAATTCGAGACAAGAAAAATCAAAGAATACCAGCTGCATCATGTGTCATGAGCAACCATCTATAGAGAAACTCCAGCGCACTGGAGTCATTGTCGTTGATGACAACATGCGCGTACTCAATATGTAAGAAAAACCGCAAGAGCCAAAATCTCATTGGGTTGTTCCTCCATTCTATGTATATTAAAAAAAAATTGGGCCTTGTTTGCAATTCAGTTGCTAATGGTTGTGGAAAGGATGCCCCAGGCAATCTTGCCCATTACATGGTTGACAATACTAAAATGCATGCATGGAAAATGTCAGCAGGCCGTTTCAACATCGGATCTCTCGATACTTACTACGAAGCAGTAAAAAAATACGGAAAATAAACATGGTAAAATTTAATTTAGATTTAAACGGAAAGACTATTTTGGTAACAGGTGCTGCTGGATTTATCGGTAGTAATCTTGCAAAACGTCTTATAAACGATTATAAAGATATAAAGGTAATCGGTCTTGATACCATGACCGATTATTATGATGTTAATATTAAGAAAGAGCGTCTTCGTGGAATAGAGGCTCTTGGTGGCAATTGGTCATTCGTGGAGGAATCTATTGCAAACAAAGAGGTTATCGATAAAATATTCACAAAAAATCGGATTTCAGTAGTAGTTAACCTTGCCGCACAGGCTGGTGTACGCTACAGCATTACTAATCCAGATGCTTATATTCAAAGCAATCTCATTGGTTTTTATAACATTCTTGAAGCATGTCGTCATCATGAAGTAGATCACTTGGTTTATGCTTCATCGTCAAGCGTATATGGTAGCAATAAGAAAGTTCCATACTCTACAGAGGACAAGGTGGATAATCCTGTTTCACTTTATGCAGCAACCAAGAAGAGCAACGAGTTGATGGCTCACGCTTATTCAAAGCTTTATAATATTCCATCTACAGGTCTTCGCTTCTTCACTGTTTATGGCCCTGCTGGTCGTCCAGATATGGCTTACTTTGGCTTCACCAACAAGTTGCGTGAGGGCAAAACTATTCAGATCTTCAACTATGGCAACTGCAAGCGCGACTTCACCTATGTAGATGATATCGTAGAAGGTGTACTGCGTGTGATGCAACATGCACCAGAAAAAGCCAATGGTGAGGATGGATTACCAATCCCACCATATAAGGTTTACAACATTGGTAACAATTCACCAGAGAGTCTCCTTGATTTCGTAACTATCCTTCAGGAAGAATTGATTCGTGCAGGAGTATTGCCATTTGATTACGATTTCGATGCTCACAAAGAGCTTGTACCTATGCAACCAGGTGATGTTCCTGTAACATTTGCAGATACAACACCACTAGAAGATGATTTCGGATATAAGCCAAACACACCATTGCGTGAGGGCTTACGAAAGTTCTCTGAGTGGTATAAACAATACTATGGATAATATAATAAACCTGTCGAGTTTATATGTATTAGCATTCAAATAAACTCATATGGTATTCTGGCAGCACAGGTAGGCGAAAGGCGAAGTTCGATACTTCCTGCCAGATCAAATATAATTTGAAATATGAATATTCTTTTAACAGGTGGAGCAGGTGCTGATGGACGTGCAAAAGTCTGATCCTGAGTGGAATGTGGTGCTGCTTCGTTATTTCAATCCTATTGGCGCTCACGAGAGTGGTTTGATAGGTGAGAATCCGAATGGCATTCCAAACAACCTGATGCCTTATATCACGCAAACGGCTATTGGCATGTGCAAGGAACTGGGTATTTTTGGTAATGATTACGATACTCCTGATGGAACTGGTATTCGTGACTTCATACATGTTGTAGATTTGGCGAAAGGCCATGTATGCGCATTAAAGGCTATCGTTGAGAACAAGAGGTATAATATAGAGTGGATAAGTATAACTAGAATGAGATCCCTACTTTTTCCACACATTCAGCAATGATTACTCTCAAAATTAAATTGCTATAGGTAGGATCTCATTCTTTTATTTATTATGATAAGAAATAGGGAAGATCTTAGGTTTTATTTAAAAGAAGACATGTCTCAGTATTCTTTGTCTTTTTGGAAATATATTGCTTATCTTATTTATGGATTTGAAAATGCATATATATTGAAATATTTAAGGCTTTTGAGATACTGTGAATATCATTATAATTGTCACCACAAAATAAGATTTCATTTATATAATATTAGGAGACAACATTTGGGATTGAAATTAAACATTGACATTCCATTAAATGTTTGTGGTTATGGCTTACGTATTCGTCACCTTTCTGGTGGTGGTGGGATTTTACTAAATGCTAGAAAAATAGGAAATTATTGCTCTTTTAATTCGGGAGTTTTGTTAGGCAACAAGGATGATAATAGTAAGAAACCGATATTAGGTGAACGTGTCTCGTTTGGTCCATCTGCTAAAGCCTTTGGTGATATTGTAATTGAGGACGATGTTTTTGTTGCTCCTGGTGCAATTGTAACTAAGTCTGTTAGTAAATCACAGATTGTTGGTGGAATACCTGCAAAACTATTAAAAAAAACAAATAGATTCATATATGAATAGATACTTTTTAGATGATCAAAAAGCTCCTTTGAAAAAACTTATATGGCAGATATTCTTCGTTTTTTTCTTCGTTTATGAAGTTCAACCATTTGGAGTGCCTGACATGTTGACTTCGCGAAAGATAGTTTTTTACATTGCTGGTTTTACATTTATTACAAGGTTTTTAAAGCGTTTTAATTCAAAGACCTTTGATGATGTTAATTTTAAAAGGACATCAAAAAAATTAATTTCGATTGGTTTTGTCGTTTTCTTATGGCAAACTCTGATTACTTTACTACATTCAGGTACAGGCAGTGGTCAACCTATGTGGGGTAAAACATTACTGTTTTTGTTATTAACTTCATTTTTTTGTACCTTTTCTTATTTCTTTTTTAATAATATTAAACAGTTTCTACTTGCGATGTTTTACGCAACTGTGATTCAATCAGTTATTTGCATTGCAGATTTCTTTTCATTTGAAGTGAAAGTGTTTCTTTATAACCATTTTATGGTTGATGCAAATTTTGGTTATTTGTCTAGCTCAAGAGCTTACGGTTTAGGCGCCGCAGAGTCACTGTTGGCTATAAATCTTTTTTTGGGTCTTGTTCCAACTGCAATTTTGATCATTGGATGTTCAAAAAATGTATTTTATATTTTGGGATATATTGCAATATTATTTGCTGCTTTATTGGTGGGTTCAACTGGTTTTATTTTGGGAATTCTATTGCTAATCTTGACTATAGGCTTAGTCTTTATTTATGGTAGTTTCTACCAAAAATCAAGCTTAGCAATTATTGGAACAGTTGGTTTTTTTATCTTGTTTTCTTTGGCAGCTGTGTTTTTTTCAGATATTGAAGAGTTTGGTAATTTTCATAAGATATTAGCCTTTCAAGAGGTTGGAATTGAAAATCAAAATACAGTTCATACTTTAAGAGAACAAGCTGTAGCTCCTATTTGTCTGCATACTTTATTGGGAACATCATATTATCGTGGAACGGTTGATGGATTAACAACAATGTCGGACACTGGCTATTTACAATCATATTTTGGAAACGGCTTAATCTTAACTCTTGTTTTTTATTTTTATTTATATCGACTTATGTTTATAAATGTTAGATATATAAAAAATCGAGTTATTTGTATATTATTGGGGTTTCTTTTTCTATCTATTGTTTTTGCGGAAGGAAAAGAACCTTACATTTATCATTATGGTAATACCTTTGTTTTCTTTTTAGCTTGTTTCCTTTCGAATAAACCTCATAAACAGTTGATTAAGTGATATGATTAGTGTCATTGTTCCAATATATAATGTTGAACGTTACATTAATAAATGTATTGATTCTATTATTCATCAGTCTTATAAAAATTTGGAAATTATTTTAGTCGATGATGGATCTCCTGATAAATGTGGCGAAATTATTGATGAGTATTCAAGAATTGATAAACGAATTCATGTAATACATAAATCTAATGGAGGTTTAAGTTCTGCCCGAAATGCTGGGTTGGATATTGCTTCTGGTGATTTTATTGGTTTTGTTGATAGTGATGATTGGATTGAGCCTACCATGTATGAAGAAATGCTTTCATTTATGGAAAAGGAACAATTGGACCTTGTTGAGTGCGGAATAAATTTGGTTACTAATAATATTAGTAATAAATATATAGAAAAACCATCTATAGTTTTATCTGGTAAAGATGCTTTAATCAGGCACTTAGATTCTAAAAATAGAACAGTTCAATCGCTTCCAAGAACCGCAGTATGGTCTAAATTGTTCAAAAAAGAATTTTGGAAAACTAATCGTTTTCCTGTTGGGGAAATTCATGAAGATTATTTGTTGACTTGCAAAGCTTTGTATGAAGCCAAATCTGTGGGACTATTAAGAAGGGGACTTTTGAATCATCTTACAGATAATCCTAATAGCATTGTTAATACAAAGTTCAATTCTAAAGATCTTTATAAAGGCAAACAACTAGAATATCGAATTACATATTTAAAGGAAAAAAAAGAGCCTACACTTACAAATCTTGCTATGATTTCATATTATGGTTATATAGTATCAGCTATATGGAGATGTGATCAGAATGGAATGCCAGAAAGAGATAAATTAATTGCTAAGATAAAAGAAGATAAGAAGATTATATTCTCTCTTAATCTTCCATTTAAACGAAAAATAGATGCAAGGTTAATATGTTATTATCCTAAATTATATCTCATCCTACGTAAATTTTTTAATAAAATTAAATAATTTCATAATATGAAAGTTGTTCTTCTTGCTGGTGGATTTGGCTCACGTATAAGTGAGGAAAGTCAGTTCAAACCCAAGCCAATGATTGAAATTGGTGGAATGCCCATACTTTGGCATATAATGAAAGAATATGCCTTTTTTGGTCATAAAGAATTTATTATTTGTGCCGGCTATAAACAGGAATATACAAAGGAATGGTTTGCCAATTATTTTCTTCATAACTCTGATGTTACTTTCGATTATCGTAATGGTATGAATGAGATGACTGTTCACAGGACTAATATGGAACCATGGAAAGTTACAGTCGTTGATACTGGTTATAATACAATGACTGGAGGTCGTATCAAACGTATTCAAGAATATGTTGGTAATGAACCTTTCTTTATGACTTATGGAGATGGTGTTTGTGACGTAGAAATAGATAAACTTCTTGATTTTCATAAATCACATGGAAAACTAGCAACTCTTACTGCAGTGAAAATGACGCAGGATAAAGGTGTTCTTGATATAGGCGGTGATAATGCGGTTAAATCATTCCGTGAAAAGAGTGCTTCTGATGGTGCACCTATTAATGCTGGATATATGGTTCTTGAACCTAAAATCTTTGATTATCTTACTGATGATTCATGTGTTTTTGAGAAGATTGCACTTACAAAACTAGCTGAAGAAGGTCAGTTGATGTCTTATATTCATGAGGGTTTCTGGCAGTGTATGGATAACATACGTGAAAAAGCAATGTTAGAAAAATTATTAGCTGAAAATAAGGCACCGTGGAAACGTTGGGAACGCTCAGTTCCAAATATTCCTGATTTCGCAAAATAAATAAAATGGAAGATATATTTGATTTTTACAAAGATAAGCGTGTATTTCTCACAGGTCATACAGGCTTCAAGGGATCTTGGATGTGTAAGATGCTTGCCAATGCTGGAGCGATCGTAACTGGCTATTCTTTGAATGCCCCTACAGAACCTTCACTTTTTAAGATTGCCAATATCGAAGGTGATATTCATTCTGTAATTGGTGATATTCGCAATCGTGAGTCATTAATGGCTGCATTCAATGAGGCTCAACCAGAGATCGTTCTTCACCTTGCTGCGCAGCCAATCGTTCGTGACTCTTACAAGGATCCTGCTTATACATACGAAACCAATGTTATTGGTACTGTAAATATCTTGGAGTGTGTTCGCCAAAGTAATTGCGTAAAGTCATTCCTTAATGTGACTACCGATAAAGTTTATTTAAATAAAGAATGGAATTGGGGCTATCGTGAAAATGAGGAGTTAGATGGCTATGATCCATATAGCAACTCTAAGTCTTGCTCTGAGCTGGTAACTCATAGTTATAAGCATTCATTCTTTACAGATAAGGAAGGACAGCCTATTATCCCTATTTCAACAGCTCGTGCAGGTAATGTAATCGGTGGTGGCGATTTTGCTAATGATCGTATTATCCCTGATAGTGTACGTGCAGCTGAAAAACATGAGGATATCGTAGTTCGCAATCCATTCTCAACACGTCCTTATCAGCATGTTCTCGAACCACTTTATGCTTACCTCTTGATTGCCATGAAGCAATATCAGGATAGTAAGTATGCTGATTACTACAATGTAGGTCCTGATGATGTAGATTGTTTCCAAACAGGTGCTCTTGTAGATCTTTTTGTGAGCAAATGGGGCGAGGGGTTGAAGTGGATCAATAAGTACGATGGAGGTCCTCATGAGGCTAACTTCTTGAAGCTTGATTGCTCAAAACTCAAATCCACTTTTGGATGGGCCCCACGTTGGAATTTGGATGAAGCCATGGAGAAGATTGTAGAATGGAGCAAATGCTGGCTTGCAGGTGGCGATGTTCGTGCTTGCATGGACAAGCAGATCAATAAATTCCTCGGACGTTAATTAACTTAACTAGAATGAAAAATGTAATTGTAACAGGTGCTAACGGTTTTATCGGTAACTCTCTGATCAAGAAACTGATTGAAAATAATGTAAAGGTTGTAGCAGTTGATATCAGCTTTGCTGCACCTAGATTGCCAGAAACTGATCTTATCACAAAGATTGAGGCAACGGTTGATGCGTCACTTGCCGATAAGATACCTGCTGGTGAATATGATGCTTTCTATCATCTAGCATGGAGAGGTGTGAATGGAGCAGAAAAGGCAGATCCAACCATTCAGCTTGCCAATATTCAGATGGCTATTGATTGTGCAAATATCTGCAAGAAACTGTCTGTGAAAAAATATCTGTGTGCAGGCACTGTTGCTGAGAATGCTACCTATAGCCTTCCTAATCTTCAGGCTACCAGCGGTGGTATGATGTATGGTGTTGCTAAGCATGCATGTCATTTAATGGTTGACGATTATTGCAAGAACATCGGTCAGCAATTCGTTTGGATGCAATTCTCTAATATCTATGGAGTAGGCAATAAGACTGGTAATCTTGTCAGTTATACCCTTGGTGAGTTGTTGGCTGGTAAGGAAGCGACATTTGGCCCTGGTCTTCAGCCATATGATTTCATTTATGTTGAGGATTTGATTGAGGCTGTTTATCGTCTTGGTGCTCACGAAACCAAAAAGGCCTTCTATTATATAGGTTCAGGTTCTCCTCGCATCTTAAAAGGCTATCTTCTTCGCATTGGCGAGTTAGCAGGATATGCAGATAAGATAGGTATTGGCATCCGTCCTGATGACGGCATCAAATACACTATAGAGATGTTTGATAATAGCGATCTCGTTGAAGCAATTGGCAACTATGTATCAACTGGCTTCGATTACGGTATCAACAAAACAATTACTTGGCTCAAGAGCCTCTAAATATATATTATTATGATTCAAAAGTTTGAATTCAAAGAGACATCCTTGAAGGGTGCATACGAGATAATTCCATTTTATGCTACTGACGAACGTGGTGGTTTCGTCAAGGATTACAACATTGATTTGTTCAAGCAGAACGGTATCGATCATGAGTTGAAGGAAGTTTTTTATACCATCAGCAAGAAAGGTGTTATTCGTGCTACTCACTTTCAGTTGGTTAAGCAGCAAGCAAAGTTGGTTCGTTGTATCAGCGGTCATGTTTATGATGTAATCGTCGACCTTCGTCCTGATTCTCCAACCTTTGGTAAGTGGCAAGGATTTGATCTTACAGGTGACAACCAGAAGACACTCTATGTACCTCAGTTCTTTGGTCACGGATATTTGGTACTTGAAGATTCTATCGTAAGCTACAAGTGTGGCGAAGTATTCTATGGCGAAGGTGATAGCGGTATCATGTACAATGATCCTGACATCAATATTGAGTGGCCATTTGAAAAGATCGGTGGTATCGAAAATCTGACTATCTCAGAAAAGGATACACATTTGATGAGCTTTAAGAAATATCAGGAAAAGGTTAAGTAATGGGTAAATATTTAATCGTTGGTTGTGGTTTGTCTGGATCTGTGATTGGCAGAGAACTTGCTGAGGATGGTCATGATATTACTATATGGGATAGACGTGATCATATAGGAGGAAATATGTATGATTATCTTGATGAGCATGGTATTATAGTTCATAAATATGGCCCTCATTGCTTTCACACAAATAATAAGGCATTGTATGATTATATGTGCCGCTACAATCAATGGCGTCCTTTTAGAATTTTTTGCCAAGCAGAAATAAATGGTAAAGCAACGCCATCGCCATTCAATTTCCAGACGATTGATGATTTTTATACAAAAGATGATGCGCAAAAACTCAAAGATGCGTTGAAAGAGAATTATCCAAACCGTGAGTTTGTTACAGTTGTAGAGGCTTTGGAATCTCCTGTAAGCATAATTAGAGAATATGCCGAATTTTTATTTGAAAAAGATTATAGCCTATATACCGCAAAACAATGGGGTATGGCACCCTCAGAGATAGATCCATCTGTTCTTAAACGAGTGCCATTGAGGTTATCGTATAAAGATGGATATTTTGATGATGAATATCAGGTTATGCCTGTTACTACTTATGAGCAATTTTTTAAAAATATACTCAATCACCCAAATATTAAGGTAAAGCTTGGAATCGATGCATTGGATCATATTTCCAAAGACGAAAAACGCAATATTATTCTTGTTGATGGAGATGACAGTTTTAATGTAATCTATACAGGTGCATTAGACGAATTATTTGATTGTTGCTATGGTAAGCTTCCATATAGATCATTAAGGTTTGAATGGAAGTATGAAGAGAAAGATAGCTTCCAAGGAGCACCTTTGGTGGCATATCCTCAAGCTGAAGGGTATACTCGCATAGTAGAATACAAGAAAATGCCACTTCAGGATGTAAAGGGAACTTCTTATGCAGTAGAATATCCTCTTCCTTATAATCATAGTGAGGAAGTAGAACCATATTATCCTATACTGACAGAACATAGTCAAAGCCTCTATATTCAATATAGAGAACTTGCTTCAAAATATTCTAATTTAATTGCATGTGGAAGATTGGCTGACTTTAAATATTATAATATGGATCAAGCACTAAATCGATCATTAGCCCAGAGTCGAATAATTCAAGAAAAGAAGTAATTAAATAAATGGGTACAAAGAAAAGAAATTCAAGTATTGAATTACTTAAGTTAATTTCAATTATACTTATTGTGTTGTCGCATGCTGCAGCTAGTGCACCTATTGCTACTAAAAATGGGGGGGATTTAGTACTATTAAATTCATTAAAAATAACAATTACTAATTTAGGTCAAATCGGTAATTGCATTTTTTTTGTTAGCTCTGTATGGTTTTTGTTAGAATCTTATAATGTTAAAATTAATAAGGCAATAAAAATGATTGTAGAATCATTTTGTACTTCTGTTTTTTGCCTTGCAATAGTTTTGCTTGCAGGATATAATATCCCTCTTAAAGAGATAGTCTTTTCTTTTTTCCCATTAACTTTTGGATTTTATTGGTTTATATCTTGCTATATTTTAATATATTTAATTCACCCATATATAAACTATGTGATAGAAAAATTGAGCCAATTTCAACTCTTTTGTATCGTTAGTAGTTTTGTATTGCTTTATAGTGTATACGTTTTAATATTAGGAGGTGACTATTTTTATTACAACGAGTTAATAGGGTTTCTTTCTCTGTACTTTATTACAGCGTATTTTAAGAAATATTCAAATAATAAATTATCTAGCAAAAAATATTGTTACCTTCATTATTATGGATTATTGGGTCAGTATTTTTAGCTATATTGGCTGCTAATGTGGCATCATTCTCAAATAAATCACTTTGGCTTAATAAATTTATTAATCCTTGCTTTGTTGAAATAGCTTTGGGACTTGTTTCTTTTGCTAACAAAAGAAAATTTTACCTTGCTTCGATTAATTATTTATCATCTTTAACATTAATTGTTTTTATGCTTCATAATAATAAATTGGTCAGAACAATTGTTGAGATTGATTTTTATAATAAAATTTTCCTCAGGGATGGATTTGAATTTTGGATTCCAGCTGTATTAATGTATTTTGGAATATCGATTATTTTATCCTTTGGACTTTCATTTATCTTAGGTAAGATCTTTAATTTATATCTATTCAATAGATTTATAGAATATATTGCTTTACAGCTTCGAACATTTTTTCTTAAGACTTTTTATATTTTTAAATAGATATGGCTATATTAAGTATTAGCATCCCTACATATAATCGTGTTGAGCAACTGAAGGAGTTAGTAGAATCAATTTTGTTTATTGATACACCAGACATTGAAGTTGTTGTGACTAATAATGGATGTACCGATGGTACTATGGCAATGTTGCGTGGTATAGATGACTTACGTCTGAAAGTATTCACAAATGATAAACCAGTTCCTGGTTATTATAATATGATACTCGGTCTTTTCAATTCGAATGGTAAATATGTTCTTCATTGTAATGATCGTGATATCTTATGTACTGAACGACTGCTTGAGTTTGTCGAATTTTTAAAGAATAATAATTATTCTTATATAAGCACTACACGAAATTATTTAGAGCCAACATATGATTTAAAGGTTTATGATAAGGGATTTTCATCATTACTAAATCAAGATTATTCTAGGCATCCTACGGGAATGGTTTTTAATCGCTATTTAATGAATAAGTATCTTCAAAAAGAGACTTATTATAAGTATGTTGACGATACTTTTACTTATTGTTTTTTGCTACGTGATTTATTAATATATGAAAAGTCTGCAATTTATGACAATAGAATTTGGAACGAACGGCACAGCTCAATAAAATTAAAACTGGCTTCTGGTTCAATTTATAAAGGAGGACTATATTTTGAACCTGAAAGAATTTGCGTGTTTATGAGAAGCGTAATAGCTGAATTCAACTTGCAAATGCAACAGAATTCTGATTAATAATTTGTTTA
>ENA-OPCD01001435-OPCD01001435.1-human-gut-metagenome-genome-assembly--contig:-NODE-1435-length-18320-cov-14.626444_pt1 | contig 18320 bp, 6 predicted proteins | sample MGYA00241560_ERZ501471 | MGnify/ENA primary metagenome ERZ501471 (study PRJEB25962, sample SAMEA2042578) | human gut metagenome | biome: human gut; feature: human-associated habitat; material: faeces...
GTTTCCGCGTGTCTTCGGTCAGTTTGTAGTTCGTCACAAGGATACAATAAGACTGTTCGGCGCCACGTCCCACCCGACCGCGCAACTGATGCAGTTGCGAAAGTCCGAAACGTTCGGCATTCTCAATGATCATCACAGAAGCATTGGGCACATTCACCCCGACTTCGATGACGGTAGTGGCAACCATAATCTGAGCTTGTCCGGAAATAAAGAGCTGCATCTGTTCATCTTTCTCCGCAGACTTCATCTTGCCGTGAACTTTGGCAACGGTACAGCCGGGAAACTCTTCCAGGATATGCTGGTAACCTTCTTCCAGGTTCTTCAGGTCGCTCTTCTCGCTTTCCTTGATCAACGGAAAGACGATATATACCTGTCTGCCGAGATTAATCTGGCGGCGGATGCTCTGATAGAGACTGGTGAGTTGGGTATCAAACTTATGCAGCGTCTGTATCGGTTTTCTGCCTGGTGGCAGTTCATCAATCACGCTCACGTCCAGGTCACCATAAATGGTCATGGCGAGGGTGCGGGGGATAGGAGTGGCGGTCATCACGAGGATATGAGGCGGATTCTCGCTCTTGTTCCACAGCTTGGCTCTCTGCGCCACACCGAAGCGATGTTGCTCATCGATGACGGCTACGCCTAATCTTCTGAAAACTACCGGGTCTTCGAGGATGGCATGGGTGCCCACCAGAATCTGGATGTCGCCCGTAGCCAGATCGGCAAGAATCTTTTCTCTCTTCTTCCCCTTTACGATGCCTGTGAGCAGTTCTACCCGGATATTCATTCCCTGCAGGAAGTCGCAGATAGTTTGCAGATGCTGCTCGGCAAGAATTTCGGTAGGTGCCATCATACATGCCTGATAACCGTTATCCAGCGCAATGAGCATGGTCATGAGTGCCACGAGCGTCTTGCCTGAACCTACATCACCCTGCAGAAGACGGTTCATCTGTCTGCCGCTGCACATATCGGCTCTGATTTCATGCATCACCCGTTTCTGGGCCCCTGTCAGTTCGAAGTGCAGATGATGGGCATAGAACCCGTTGAAGATATCGGCGATGCGGTTGAAGACATATCCCCTGAACTTGCGTCGCTGGTCGGTGGCATACCTTAATATATTAAGCTGCACATAGAAGAGTTCCTCAAATTTAAGGCGTACCTGTGCTTTCTGCATCTCCTGATGGGAATGCGGATAATGAATCATGCGGATGGCTGCATCGCGCGAAACCAGATGCAGACGGTCTACGATATGGTTTGGCAGCGTTTCGGGAAGTGGAGGAAGGATGGTGACCAGCTGCTTGGTCATCTTCTCTATGGAACGTGAGGTGTAGCCGCGTTTTCTCAGGTTCTCGGTAAGCGAGTAGTAGGGCTGCATGCCCATCTCTGAAATCTGGAGATTGGTGGCATCGTCCATATCGGGATGGGTAAACTGGAATCTGCCGTTGAAGAAGGTTGGCTTTCCGAAAACGAGATATTCGGTTCCCACACGGTAAGTCTTCATGATGTATTGGGCACCGCGATACCAGATGAGGTCAGCCACACCGTAGCCGTCTGAGAAATGGGCTACCAGCAGCTTGTTGCGCTTGCCGGTATCTATCTCATCGTAGCTGAGTATCTTGCCTTTGAGCTGTACAAAGGGCATGTCGGCATTGAGTTCACTGATGTGGAAAACCTTGGAGCGGTCTACATATTTATATGGATAGTATTCCAGCAGGTCACTATAAGAGTTGATGCCGAGCTCCTTGCTCAGTATCTCTTTCTTCTTGGGTCCTACCCCTGGCAGGAACATGATGTCTTGGTCTAAAATACTATTCATAATGATGCAAAAGTACAACATTATGGCAAAACAGCCAAAATGTTTAACTTATTTTTAAATAGTGACGTTACAAAACGGAGCGTCTTGCGTCTTTATTCTATAATCATTAGAAACAAACTCTAGAACAATGATAAAGATAAAGAATAAACTGTTCATCATCTTATGGTTGCTGTCCTTGGGCTTTGCAGTCCAGGCACAGGATCTTTATGTGTCAACCTCTTTCCACGAGCCGGCAACCGACGGCTTGCGGTTCATCTATAGTAGGGATGCTGTCCATTGGGACAGTATTCCGGGCACCTTCCTGGCTCCTAAGGTAGGTAAGCAGAAAGTGATGCGCGACCCTTCCATCATCCGTACCCCAGACGGTGTGTTCCATCTGGTATGGACCAGCAGCTGGCGGGGCGACCGTGGCTTCGGTTATGCCGAGAGTCGCGACCTGATGCATTGGAGCGAACCGAAATTCATCGAGGTGATGGACGATCCTACCACGGTGAACGTATGGGCACCGGAACTCTTCTGGGATGAAGACCGCCAGCAGGCAATGGTGGTATGGGCATCGTGTGTGCCTAGCCAGCACTTCGCCCTGGGTATCGAAGACGAGAAGAACAATCACCGTCTCTACTATTCCGTAACCAAGGATTTTAAGACATGGACCAAGGGCAAGCTCCTGATAGATCCGGGATTCAGTTGCATAGATGCCACTCTGCTGAAGCGTGGTAAGAACGATTATGTGATGGTATTGAAGGATAATACTCGCAATGCCCGCAATATCAAGGTGGCTTTTGCCAAGAACCCGATGGGACCGTGGAGCAAGGCTTCTGAACCGTTCACCGGCAATTTCATGGAAGGACCAACCACCGTCAAACTGCCTAAGAACAGTCCGCTGGGCAATGGTTTTCTCATTTATTACGACCGTTACCGCCTCTTCGATTTCGGCGCTCATTTTACCAAGGATTTCGTTCATTTCACCGATGTGAGCCAGCAGGTGAGTGTGCCGAAGAACCACAAGCACGGCACCATCTTCCGTGCTCCGGAACGCATCGTGAAGGCTTTGCTCGAACAGGACCGCATCCACTATACCGGAACCACAATGGCAGATCCGTCTCGTCATGACGGAGCCTTGTCGCCAGTGGTAGGAGTCCACAATATCCAGACGCTCCGTGCCAACCGCGAGCATCCTTCCCAGGCAAATGGCGGGGGCTGGACCTATAACCATCAGCCGATGATGGCGTATTGGAACGGCAAGCTCTACATGCATTTCCTGAGCGATCCTGCTGAGGAGCATGTACCCCCATCGAGAACCCTGATGCAGGTTTCTGAGGACGGATACAACTGGAGCCAGCCACAGATTCTCTTCCCTGAATATGATGTGCCAGCCGATTTCAGAAAGGCGAAATACCAGCCGAAACCGGAACTGCAATATCCTGATGTCTACAAGCAGAAACCATTGAAGGCAATCATGCACCAGCGTGTGGGCTGGTATGTATCCAAGGGTGGCATCCTCCTGGCTACCGGAAACTATGGTGTGGCTTTGGACAGAAAGGACGACCCGAACGATGGCAACGGCATCGGCCGTGTGGTGAGAGAGGTGAAGAAAGACGGTTCGCTCGGACCTATCTATTTCATCTATTACAATCATGGATTCAATGAGAAGAATACTGCTTATCCTAATTATAAGAAAGCATCCAAGGCGGTAAGAGCGGCTTGCGAGGAAATCCTTGCCAACCCACGTTACCGCATGCAATGGGTGGAAGAGGCTGATAGGGGCGACAAACTGATACCGCTCAACAACGGCTATAAGGCTTATTGCGACTATACCCTGCCGGATGGCAGAATAGTCAGTCTGTGGAAGCACGCCCTCACCTCATTGAGTCTGGATGGCGGTAATACCTATACCACGACCAACCGTGCCCTGGGATTCGTCAACAGCAATGCCAAGATTTGGGGACAGCGGTTGACCGACGGCAGCTATGCCACCGTCTACAACCCTTCAGAATACCGCTGGCCGCTGGGCATCTCGCTGAGTGGTGACGGTCTGGAATACAAGACACTGAATCTGATTTGTGGCGAAGTACCACCGATGAGATACGGTGGCAACTATAAGAGTCGCGGTCCGCAGTATGTCCGTGGCATTCAGGAAGGCAATGGCATTCCTAAGGATTCCGATATGTGGGTGAGCTATTCCATGAACAAGGAAGATATCTGGGTGGCGCATGTACCCGTTCCGGTCAAGACCGTGGCTACTGCCCATGCCGATGATGATTTCGCCCAATATCAGAAACTCGGCGATCTCAAGACTTGGAATATCTATTCTCCGCTGATGGCACCGGTTTCGCTCCGTCAGGAGTGGCTCGAACTGAAAGATGAAGATCCGTTTGACTATGCCTGTGTAGAGCGCAAGATTCCTTCTTCTTCCTATCTGAAGGCATCCTTCGATGTGCAGGCAGCTCAGACCCGTAACGGTTCCCTGCAGATTGAATTCCTCGATGAGAAGGGCATCGCTTGCACCCGCATCGAACTGAACAAAGAAGGAATGATCCGTGTGAAGAACGGAGCGAGATATGGCAATGTGATGCCTTATCAGGCAGACCAGACCTATCGTTTTGAGGCAACATTGGATACCCAGCACCGCCAGCTCAACCTCACCGTGAGTATCCTCGATGCAGAGGGCAAGGCTTTGCAGAGCAAGAGCACCAGGCGCATCTTCTTTGCACCGGTGCATCAGATAGAGCGCATCCGTTTCCGTACCGGCGACCTCCGTACCTTCCCGACCATCGACACTCCTGCCGACTGGTTTGGAACCTTGGAACATGCCGGTGATACCGATACCACCGCCCTCTACCGCATCGCCCATGTCAAGACCGAGAGTCTGGGTGCTGATGCCGGTTCTGCAGTACTTAAGACCGCAGATTACAAGCATTATGTAGACGATTTCAATGCGATGGAGCCGGAGGTTCTCCATACTTCAGCCATTCCGAATGCGCAGGCATGGGACTGGATGAAGCAGAATGTGCCTCTCTTCGACTGTTCGCAGCGTAACTTCGAGGAGATGTATTATTTCCGCTGGTGGACGCTCCGCAAGCATATCGAAAATACACCTGTAGGCTATGCGATGACCGAGTTTCTCGTGCCTCGCAGCTATGCCGACAAGTACAATCTCATCGCCTCTGGAGTGGGTCATCATATCCACGAGAGTCGTTGGATCCGCGATGGCAAGTATCTCGACGGCATCCTGAATACCTGGTATCATGGCAATGGTGGCAAGCCGATGGCTAAGATTAATTTCTATAGCAGTTGGATGCCTGCTTCAATCTGGGAGCGCTATCTCGTAGACGGCAACCAGAAGGAGTTTAAGTCGTTGGTGAACGATCTGGACAAGGAGTATCAGCTGTGGGATAATCACCGCTGGGGTAACGGACTCTACTGGCAGTATGATGTGCGTGATGCGATGGAAGAGACCATCAGTGGCGGCAGAAGAGAAAAGAATGCCCGTCCTAGCATTAACAGTTATATGTATGGAAATGCGATGGGCATCGCGCAGATGGCAAAAATCATCGGCTATCAGGATCTGGCAAGGAAGTATGAGGCTAAGGCTGATACCCTGAAGCATCTGGTAGAAACCCAGCTCTGGGATGCCGACCAGCAGTTCTTCGAGGTGTATAAGCCGAATGCCGGTGAGGCAAAGGAGGTAGCCAAGAAGAGAAGTTACCAGCCTAGTGGCGATGCTGCGGTATCGGCAAAGGTGCGTGAGGCAATCGGTTTCCTGCCTTGGTATTTCAATCTTCCTGCCGATGAAGCTAAGTTTGCTGAGGCATGGAAGCAGGCTGCCGACAGCAAGGGCTTTTCTGCTCCTTACGGACAGACCACCGCAGAGCGCCGCCATCCTCAGTTCCGCTCTCATGGCGTAGGAAAGTGTGAGTGGGATGGTGCCATCTGGCCTTTCGCTACCGCCCAGACCCTGACAGCGATGGCGAATTTCATCAACAATTATCAGGTGAAGCCGTCTGCCCTCGCAGCTTCTGCTAAGGGTAGTCTCGATATGGACAGCCTTTATTTCAATGAGATGGAGAAGTATGTACAGAGTCAGAGCATGCGTGGCAAACCTTACATCGGTGAGTATCTTGATGAAACCACTGGTTACTGGTTGAAGGGCGATCAGGAGCGCAGCAGATATTACAATCATTCTACCTTCTGCGATCTCATCATCACCGGCATCGTGGGTCTTCGTCCTCGTGCCGATCAGACCATCGAGGTGCGTCCTATCATCCCAGCCGGCAAATGGCAGTACTTCTGTCTTGACAAGGTGCGTTATCATGGTCACGACCTCACCATCCTCTACGACCAGGACGGCTCCCGCTATCATGTGGGCAAGGGTCTGCAGGTATGGGTAGATGGCAAGTTGGCGGGGCAGCGTGATACGCTCGGCAAACTCGTAGTGAAGGATGCATTCAAATAATGTAGAATAAAATACGATATGAAACAGAGAAAATATTTATTGATATTGATAGGACTTTTGGGCATGATACAGATTCATGCTCAAAAGTCTGTTGCTTTTAAGACGGACGATGAATCGCCTCTGCCACAATGGATTGGTGCGATAACCGATGAGGATGCGCACATTCCGAGTAACCGCGATTATGTAGGAACAGGAACGGTGAATGCCAAGGGAAAACCAGACTGGAAGGCTACGGCTCCATTGTCAAGACAAAGCATCTGGCTGAAGAAAGAAATGAAACTTCCGGCTGATGTCCGCAAGGCAACGATGAAGATTGTGGGACTGGGTTTCTATGAACTCAGTATCAACCGGCAGAAGGTGACGGATGCCGTTTTCGCCCCTCTGTGGAGCGATTACGACAAGACCGTCTTTTACAATACTTACGATGTGACTGCGTTGTTGAAGAAAGGCAAGAACCAACTTTCGGTATTGCTGGGGAACGGATTCTATAATGAGCAGGGTGGAAGATACACCAAGATGAAGGTTTCCTATGGTCCTCCTACGCTCTACTGTTCGCTCGAAATCGAACTGAAGAATGGCAGAACCGTCTGCATCGTCAGCGATAACTCGTGGAAATATTCGCCTAGCAGCATCACCTTCAACAGTATCTATGGTGGCGAAGACGAGGATGCCCGCATCACGTCTTCCTGGAAACCGGTAGTGATACAGAAAGGACCTCGTGGCGTTCTGCGCCAGCAGATAGCCCAGCCCGTGAAGATGATGGAATACTTCGGTGTGAAGAGCCGTCATCAGCTCACTCCTCAGCAAATTGCCAAGGCTTCCAATGCCAAACATCCTATTCCGGCAGGAACTTTTGTGCTGGATATGGGACAGAATCTTGCCGGTTTCCCACAAATCAAGGTTAGTGGAAAGGCAGGACAGCAGGTGCGACTCTATCTCTCTGAAACCCTGACCGCACAGGGAACCTGCAACCAGAAACAGTCGGGCAGTCCTTATTATCTTAATTATACGCTCAGCGGAAAGGGCGAGAAGGCTTCTGACGGCAAGCGCATCGAGACCTGGCATCCGCATTTCACTTATTATGGTTATCGCTATATCCAGGTAGAAGGTGCCGTGATGAAGGGCGATGAGAATCCTGATGGCAAGCCGGTGATAGAGGATATCCAGTCGTGCTTCGTTTATAATTCTGCAGCGAAGATTGGTAGTTTCGAGTGCTCCAATCCGATGTTCAACCGGGCTTATCAGATTATCGACCGTGCCATCCGAAGCAATTGGCAGGCAGTATGGACTGACTGTCCGCATCGTGAAAAACTCGGTTGGCTGGAGCAGGATTGGCTCAATGGCGAGGGATTGGTATACAACTACGACTGTCGTTCGATGATAGAGCAGACGTTGCAGAATATCGCTGATGCCCAGCATGCCAACGGAGCCGTTCCTACCACTGCCCCAGAGTATATCTATTTCAAGGGCAAGTGGCTTGATCCGTTTGCCGAATCACCTGAATGGGGTGGAGCCTTGGTAGCGCTTCCGTTCCTCTATCTGCAGCATTACGGTGACGACCGGATGGTGAAAAAATATGCACCGCAGATGTTCCGCTATGTGGATTATCTCCAGAGCAAGGACAGTTGCCGGATACTGAAACAAGGCTTGGGTGACTGGTATGATTACGGAAAAGGCCGTTCGGGCTTCTCTCAGAATACCCCGATGCCGCTGGTAGCTACAGCCCATTATTATCAGTGGGTGAAACTGACACAGAAGGCTGCAGCAATGAGTGGAAAGACAGCCGAAGCCAACCGCTATGCCATCCTGGCTTCTGAAATCCTGCAGGCTTTCCAAAAGGAATTCCTGCATGTTGAGAAGGCTGCATCTTCTGAGAAATCTTCTTCGGATGCTGTCGTAAAGGATGCAGTAGAAAAGATATATTACGATTCGGGAAGTCAGGCATCCAATGCCATTCCGTTGGTGCTGGGCATGGTTCCGTCCCAGTATCGCAAGCAGGTCCTCCAGCATCTGATAGATGATATTCATGCGCATCACGACCGCCTGACAACCGGTGATGTGGGCAATCGCTACCTTTTTCAGGCATTGCTGGAAAACGGATATGCCGATCTCTGGTACAAGATGCTGGCGCATGATGATGTGCCGGGCTACGGATTCCAGATCAAGAAGGGAATGACCACGCTTACCGAACAGTGGAATCCGGAGATGGGTGCTTCGATGAACCATTTCATGATGGCGCAAATCAACAACCATTTCCTGCCGGATATTGTAGGCATCCGGATAGAGCAGGGCAGAGTCATCATCGCTCCTCATCCGATGGGCGACCTGACCTGGGCTAAGGGAAGTACCCAACTCAGCAATGGCAAGCAGGTTGCCGTGGCTTGGAAGAAATTGGCTGATGATAAAATAGAGGTAACGGTAGATACCGATAAGGATGTAGAATATGAAATCAAGATAGATTATGATGAAACAGAACATGATGATGGCACTTATCGCGGCAAGCATGTCTTTGTCGGCAAGTGCGCAAAATAGCGGTAACCAGCCAAAGGCTGATGCTCAGAACTGTTATCAGGGCCATTTTACCCGTAGTCTTCACGATGTGATGCAGGACGTATCGCAGCGTTGGGGTGTCCGCTTTAAATATAATGTGGATACCGTTGGTAGGCAGTTGCCTTATGCCGACTTCCGCATCAAACCCTATTCGTTGGAGGAAACCCTGACGAATATCTGCAAGTATTTCGACTTCAACTGGTGGAAGCAGAATGGTAATGTCTATAAAATCAAACCTTATGAATATCCCCGACGCCATACCGAAGAGGGTGAGCAGATGCTTGCTTATCTCAAGACGCTTTACCAGAACCGGGAACAGTTTGAAGCACGCAAGGACTCGGTACGAAAGGAGGTGCGCCGCATCCTGGGCATCGACCGCTATATGGATTCGCTGGTTCATAAGAAGCCGATTTTGGGAAAGGTGCGCCGGTATGACGGTTATACGGTTCAGAATATCTGCATCGAAACCCTGCCAGGTGAGCATGTCTTCGGTTCCATCTATACGCCAATCAAGAAGGGCAAGCATCCGTTGATTATCTGTCCTGATGGTCATTTCGGAGGTGGCAGATACCGTGCCGATGAGCAGCAGCGCCTCGGAACCTTGGCAAGGATGGGTGCTATCTGTGTAGATTTCGACCTGTATGGTTGGGGACAGAGTAAAACGGAATATGGCAAGAATTCGCATCAGACCGACCGTGCCCATGTGATTCAGGCTCTGAATGCAGAGGTATTGCTCGATTATATGTGGAACCATCGCAAGGATGTGGATAAGACGCGCATCGGAGCGAATGGTGGCAGCGGTGGCGGTACGCATACTGTCCTGCTGACGGTACTCGACGACCGTATCACGGCAGCAGCGCCAACGGTGAATCTTGCTTCTCATTTTGATGGCGGTTGTCCTTGCGAGAGTGGCAAACCTATTCAGTTGGCGGGACATGGTACGTGTAATGCCGAGTTGATGGCTTTCTTTGCACCTAAGCCATTGTTGGTAGTGAGCGATGGTGGCGATTGGACATTCTCTGTTCCAACCCTCGAATATCCGTATCTGCAGTATATATATATAATGTATGGTGCCAAGGAACAGGTAACCAATGTGCATCTGCCTCAGGAGCGTCACGATTATGGTGTCAACAAGCGCCAGGCAAACTACGATTTCTTCATCCGTGTCTTCGGTTTGGATCGCAGCAAGTTGGATGAAAGTAAAGTGAAGGTTGAAAAACCGGAAGTTTTGCAATCAGTCATCAGATAATCAGACAGAAGATAATAAATCAAACCTCACGCCGTTTTTATAAATGATGTGAGGTCTTTTTCGTCTTTTCTGACGACAAAGGCGGCTCATTTGCGTCTATAAATAAATAGTACTTTAATCGATTAAACAAAAACAAATGATAATCTTAAGAACCATCACAATATGCTGTCTGGCTTGCCTCTCTTTGCAGGCTACAGCACAAGCGTATAAGCTCTGGTACGACAAGCCAGCATTGGTCTGGACCGATGCCTTGCCTCTGGGCAATGGACGGTTGGGCGCCATGGTATATGGTATCCCAGCCACCGAACGCCTGCAGTTGAACGAGGAAACCATCTGGGCAGGACAGCCTAACAAGAATGCGAACCCTCATGCCAAGGCAGCTCTTTCTGTCGTACAGAACCTCATTTGGCAGGGTGAATACCGCAAGGCACAGGATATGTGTACCGAGAAAATCATGTCGAATACCAACTTTGGAATGCCTTACGAACCTTTCGGTGATGTCTATATTTCGGCTCCCGGGATGGATGACTATTCCCGGTATTATCGCGAACTGAGTCTGGATTCAGCCCGTTGTCTTACCCGTTGGACAGCCCACGGTGTCATCTATCAGCGCGAGGTCATCACCTCTTTTGCCGATAACGTGGTGATGGTAAGATTTACCGCCAATAAGCCTCATAGCATCACCTTCAATGCCAACTTCACTTCCCCTCACGATGATGTCATCATCCGTACCGATGGCGAGGAAGCTACACTCGAAGGAGTGGCTGCCAAGCACGAAGGTCTGAAGGGAAAGGTGAGATTCATGGGCAGAATGGCGGCTCAGGTCAAGGGCGGCGAGGCTGCGAAGACCTGCCGCGACGGCGTGGTCAGCGTGAAGAATGCCGATGAAGCCGTACTCTATATCTCCATCGCCACCAACTTCGTGAACTACAAGGATATCACCGGCAATGAGGTGGAGCGCAGCAAGCAGGCTCTCCATACAGCCATGGCAAAGGATGCCAGGGAACAGATGGCGCAGCATGTGGCTAAATTCCAGAGCATGATGCATCGTAACTCGCTCTGGTTGGGCGCTGATAAGTATCAGAATCTGCCTACCGACGAACGCCTTATCCGTTTTGCCCAGCAGGACGACAACTATCTCGTAGCCACCTATTATGCTTTCGGCAGATACCTTCTGATATGCAGTTCGCAGCCAGGCACACAGCCAGCCAACCTGCAGGGCATCTGGAACGATAAGATGTTCCCGTCATGGGACAGCAAGTATACCACCAACATCAACATGGAGATGAACTACTGGCCATCAGAGATGACCAATCTCTCCGATCTCAACGAACCGCTCTTCCGGTTGATTCGTGAAGTGAGCGAAACCGGAAAGGAATCGGCTCAGACCATGTATGGCAAGAACGGATGGATCTTGCATCACAATACCGATATTTGGCGAGTAACCGGTGGTATTGACAAGGCAGCATCAGGCATGTGGATGACCGGTGGTGCCTGGGTTTCCTCCCATCTCTGGCAACATTATCTCTATAGTGGCGACAAGGAATTTCTGCGCAAGGCTTATCCGATTATGAAAGGTGCAGCCACTTTCCTCGATGAGATGCTGATACCGGAGCCAGAGCATGGCTGGCTCGTGATTTCGCCAGCTGTGAGTCCAGAGAATGTGCATCCTTCGAAGGATGGAAAGATAGCCATGAGCTATGGCACCACGATGGATAATGAATTGCTCCACGAACTCTTCTCTTCTGTCATCAGAGCGAGCGAGATTCTGGGAGAAGATGCCGGATATGCAGCTCATCTGAAGGAAGTGTTAGGAAAAATGGCTCCGATGCAGATTGGCAAGTGGGGACAGCTGCAGGAATGGATCAAGGACTGGGATGATCCTCAGGATAATCATCGCCATGTGAGTCATCTCTACGCCCTCTATCCAGGTAATCAGATTACACCGGAGAAGACACCGGAACTCTTCGATGCTGCCCGTACTTCGCTGATACATCGTGGCGACCCGAGTACAGGTTGGTCGATGGGATGGAAGGTTTGTCTCTGGGCTCGCCTTCTGGATGGTAATCATGCCTACAAGCTGATTCACAACCAGTTGACCCTGACGGATGACCACTTCCTCGCCTACGGATTGAACAAGAAGAAAGGTGGAACCTATCGCAATCTCTTCGATGCGCATCCACCGTTCCAGATAGATGGCAACTTCGGCTGTACAGCCGGTATCGCAGAAATGCTGATGCAGAGTCATGACGGATGTGTCAATATTCTGCCGGCTCTTCCTGATGTCTGGAAGGTTGAAGGAAAGGTACAGGGGCTCCGCACCAGAGGTGGTTTCCTCATCGAGGAACTGGCATGGAAGAATGGCAGAATTACCTCGCTCAAGATCCGTTCTACTCTCGGTGGCAATCTCCGTCTCCGTCTGCCGGCAGGCAACCGGTTAAAGGGCATTAAGGGTATGAAATCTGCCAAGGGCAAGAATCCGAATCCGCTCTTCTCTGCCTTCGAACAGCCACAGATGCAGAATCATTCAGAAGTGAAACTCAACAAGGTGGTGTTGCCAAAGGCAAATACCTATGACATCACTACACGAAAGGGAGAGACCATCCGGTTGTTTTAAAAACATGGGTCTTCACTCCTTAACATCTAAACTCCTTTAGAAAATGAAAAAAATAATGATAACATTGGCGCTGGCTTGCGGAATCTTTACCGCTGCCTCTGCCGCTAAAAACGAAAAGCCTTGGGCTAATGGTAAATTACAGGTTTCTGCCAACCAGCGATTCCTGCAGTTTGAAAACGGACAGCCGTTCTTCATGTTGGGTGATACCGGCTGGCTTCTGCCGGAACGTCTGGATAGAGCCGAGGCACAGTATTATCTTCAGAAATGCCGTGTAGCGGGATTCAATACCGTTCTCATCCAGGTGATGGACGGCACACCTTCCTTTAATATTTACGGTCAGCAGTCGCTCCCTGCCGGATGGGATTTGTCAAAGGCAGACCCTGCAGGTGTCTACAGCTATTGGGATCATCTCGACTACATCATCAAACTTGCCGAGATGAACGGCATCTACATCGGCATGGTAACCATCTGGGGTTCTCAGGTAAAGGCAGAGAATATCAATGCACAGCAGGCTAAGGCATACGGAAAGTTCCTTGCCAACCGCTATAAGAATTCGCCTAATATCATCTGGGTGATGGGTGGCGATATCCAGGGTGATATCCACCCAGAGGTGTGGGAGTCGCTCGCTACCAGCATCAAGAGCATCGATCACAATCATCTCATGACCTATCATCCTCGTGGCAGATATACTTCTGCCAAATGGTGGAGCAAGGCGAAATGGCTCGATTTCCATACCTTCCAGAGTGGTCATCGCAAGTATGGTCAGCGTATGGGTAATAAGGATTATCCTATCCCTGACAATACCGAGGAGGACAACTGGATGTATGTGGATTCTACCTGGGCATACAAGCCTATCAAACCTGTGCTCGATGCCGAACCGAGCTACGAGGATATTCCGAAGGGCTTGCACGATCCTAACGAGGAGCGCTGGCAGGATTATGACGTTCGCCGCTATGCCTACTGGAGTGTCTTTGCCGGTTCCTGCGGCCATACCTATGGTCATAATGCCATCATGCAGATGTTGAAGCCGGGCTATCCTACCAGTTATGGAAGTGATGGAGCCGAGAAGCCTTGGTATGTGGCGCTCAACGATCCTGGATTCAACCAGATGAAGCATCTCAAGAATCTGATGCTCTCTCTGCCATACTTTGAGCGTGTGCCTGACCAGAGCATTATTGCCGGTGAGAATGGCGAAAGATATAACCGTCTGCTGGCTACCCGAGGCAACGATTATCTGCTGGTTTACAATTACAACTGTGTTCCGATGAAACTCGACCTCCGCAAGGTTTCGGGCAGCAGAAAGAACGTATGGTGGATGGATGCTGCCAACGGACAGCTGGAATACATCGGAGAGTTTGACAACAAGATCATCACCTTCGCTCCTCAGAAGGCTACCCGCGGCATCAGCGATGGTGTTTTCATCGCCATTGATGCCAGCAAGGACTATCTGAAGAAAGAGCAGAAGATGATAGAAGACCAGAGTCTGGCTGGTAAGAAAAGAGATTTGAATGAGTAAATAAAGTGAAGAGTGAAGAACGAAGAGTGAAGAATTCAAATGAAGAATAATATATTGATGAGTGTGTTGCTGACGGCATCGCTGTCGGCAGCACTTCCGCTTTCCGCTGCCAGTCATGTTGACGTGGTGAAGATGCGGACGGAGAACCGGGTGAATCCTTTGGGAATCGGAACTTCAACCCCTCGCTTCTCCTGGCAGATTACTTCTGACAGGAAGGGTGTGGTGCAGACGAGTTATCAGATTCTTGTAGCTTCTTCCAGAGAAAAACTGGATAGAAACGAGGCGGATTTATGGGATAGCGGTGAACGCAACAGCGATGAACAGCTGTGGATTCCTTATCAGGGCAAGGCGCTGCTGAGTGGCGCTCAAGCTTACTGGAAGGTGCGTATCACTACCAATAAAGGAAAATCGGAATGGACCGAACCGCAGCTCTTCACCATCGGACTGCTCGGTGAAACCAAATGGAGCGGTACCTGGATTGGCTTGGAAGACCTGCAGCCTGGAGAACAGAAAGGCATGCATACCCGACTAGCAGCACGCTATATCCGCAAGGACTTTGCGGCAAAAGGTAAGGTGAAGCGGGCGCTGGCTTATGTTGCCGGACTCGGTGTCTATGAGTTCTACGTCAACGGACAGCGTATGGGCGGCAGCCAGGCATTGCAGCCTGCACCAACCGATTACCGCAAGACTATTTACTACAATACGTTCGATGTCACTTCGCTCCTGACTGAGAAGAATGCCATCGCCATCAAACTGGGCAACGGAAGAATGTTTCCGATGCGACAGGAGAAGGCATACAAGACGCCTTTTTTCGGTTATCCGAAATGCCGCATCAACGTGAAGGTGGAGTATGAGAACGGAAAGACTGAAACCTGGGCTACCAACAATACATGGAAGTTGAGCTTCGATGGTCCTATCCGCAGCAACAACGAGTATGATGGTGAGGAGTATGATGCCCGCAGGGAACAGGCGCTGAAAGGCTGGACCCAGGCTGGTTTCGACGATAGCCAGTGGCAGAAAGCCGAGCGCTGTGCCATTCCTGACGGTACGCTGATGGCGCAGCCGATGACGGGAATGGTTGAGAAGGAATTCGGTCATCCGGTAAGTCTGAAGCATCGCCACGATACACTCATCGTAGATTTCGGACAGAACATGGCGGGCTGGATCGGTTTCCAGGTCCGTGGCAGGCAGGGTGATACCATCCGTGTGAAATATGCCGAGAAACTGCAGGCTGACGGCAGTCTGTATCTCGACAACTTCCGCAATGCCCTCTCTGAGGATATCTATGTCTGCAATGGTAAGGAGAACGGCAAGCCTTGGCGCCCGGTCTTCTCCTATCATGGTTTCCGCTATGCTGCCATCACCGGTATGAAGAATGCCCGCAAGGAGGATTTCACCGCTTATACCGTGAGCGATGAGATGGCTACCATCGGACATATCGAGACTTCTGATACGATATTAAATAAGGTGTTGAAGAATGCATGGTGGGGCATCTACGGCAATTACAAGGGTATGCCGGTAGACTGTCCGCAGCGCAACGAGCGCCAGCCTTGGTTGGGCGACCGCACGGTGGGTTCGCTGGGAGAGAGTTTCGTTTTTTACAACGAGCGACTCTACAGCAAGTGGATGCACGATATCTGTGATGCCCAGCGTTCGGATGGCAACATCCCGGATGTGGCTCCTGCTTTCTGGAATTATTATACCGATGATGTCACCTGGCCGGCAGCTCTGCCTTTCACCTGTGATATGCTCTACCATCAGTTTGGCAACAGGCAGCCTATCATCGATTCTTATCCATCCATCAGAAAATGGATCAACCATATCCTGGCTGAATATACGGATGAGAACGGCATCATCACCAAGGATAAATACGGCGACTGGTGCGTGCCACCGGAGAAACTGGAACTGATTCACAGTCAGGATCCGAAGCGAAAGACCGATGGCAAGCTGATAGCCACCGCCTATACAATCCGCTGTTTGCAGCTGGCAGAGCAGTTTGCAAACCTGCAGGGCTTGAAGGAAGAAGCTAAGGTTTGGGCTGACCGCAGAAGCGGGATGATAGAAGCCTTCAACAGGCAGTTCCTCACCAACAAGGCAGGAACTTCCCGACGTCCGGGTCATGTGCTTTATCCAGACAGCATCTATTATGGCAACAATACCTCTACCGCCAATCTCCTGGCGCTCTCCTTCGGCATCGCTCCTCTGGAGTTGCGCAGCGAACTCATCAAGCAGGTAGTGAAGGGCATCTGCATCGATGCCAAGGAACATGTCAACTGCGGTGTCATCGGCATCTCCTGGCTCCTTCGCGGTTTGAGCGACAACGGTTTCCCTGATGTGGCTTATCTCCTGGCTACCCAGCGCACCTATCCGTCTTGGGGTTATATGGCTGAGAACGGAGCTACTACCATCTGGGAACTCTGGAATGGCGACAAGGCTGATCCGAAGATGAATTCGGGCAATCATGTGATGCTTCTGGGTGACTTGCTTACCTGGTGCTATCAGTATCTGGGAGGTATCCAGCAGAAGGGTGTCAACGTGCAGCAGGTGGCTGAGGCTGATGCCAGCGTGGCTTACAAGCACATCGTGTTGAAGCCAGCCTTCAGTATTCAGAACTGCGAATCGGTAAAAGCAGATTACGAGACTCCATACGGAGTAGTGAAGAGCCAGTGGAAGAAGACTTTGCAGCATGTGGATTGGGATATCACCGTGCCTTGCAACACCACAGCCGATGTCTATCTGCCTGATGGCAAGGTTGAAACGGTGGGTAGTGGCGATTATCATTATTCGGTAGAAATCCCTACCCGCGATGCTGCCATCCTGAAGGATGAATTCCTCTATGATTACAGCGGATTCCCATCGGCTCATGCCTCTACCATCACCCAGTTGAAGAATGGTGACCTGGTGGCTGCTTACTTCGGCGGTACCTTCGAGCGCAATCCGGATGTCTGCATCTGGGTAAGTCGGAAACCGAAGGGTGCCAAGGCTTGGGAGAAGCCTATCCTGGCTGCCGATGGTGTTTATCGCCTGGGTACTCCTGAGGCTAAGAAGGCGGGTCTTTCGGGCATCGATGAGAAGACGACTCCGGCTGATAAGGGACCTATCAAGGACGGATTGCGCCGTTTCGGTGTGCCTGCCGGCTACAAATATGATTTCCGCTCTAAGTCAGCCAATATCAAGTTGCCTGCCAATCTGAAGCGCAAGTCTTGCTGGAACCCTGTGCTCTATACCATGCCGGATGGCGAAATATGGCTGTTCTATAAGGTGGGATCTACCGTTGGCGACTGGACGGGCTGTCTTGTGAAGTCGAAGGATGGCGGTAAGACTTGGAGTGATCCGGAGGCATTGCCAGACGGTTTCCTCGGTCCTATCAAGAACAAGCCGGAAATGGTGAACGGTAGACTCATCTGCGGTTCCAGTACCGAGAAGAATGGTTGGCGATTCCATGTGGAGATCCTCGATTTGAAGACCAATAAGTGGAAGTATGTGGGTCCGGTAGATGCCGAACTGAAGCCTCGTACCGATGATGTAGATTCGGCTACGGTAGATATGGAGCATCCTATCTACAAGGAGGGAGAAAAGGCGAGATTAATCTACAGCATCCAGCCATCTATCCTGAAGTTGAAGGATGGCAGATTACAGGTTCTGATGCGTACTCATAATGCCAAACTTGCCACCAGTTTTAGTAGCGACGGTGGTGATACCTGGACTCCGGTTACCCTGCTCGATATCGAGAACAACCAGAGCGGTACGGATGCTGTTACCCTGAAGGATGGCAGACACGTGCTCATCTACAACAATTTCGAGACGTTGCCGGGAACCAAGAAGGGATCTCGCACGCCATTGAGTCTTGCCATCAGCGATGACGGCACCCATTGGCGCCATCTTCTCACCCTGGAGGACAGTCCTATCAACCAGTATTCCTATCCAGGCATCATCGAGGGAAAGGATGGCAAGTTGCATTGCATCTACACCTGGCGTCGCCAGAGAGTGGCGTATAAGGAAGTGGATTTGAAAAAGATAAAATAAGAAAATAGTAAATAAAAAGGATAGATATCATACTCTATCCTTTTATTGTTGTACGCTCGGCATGAGCATTGTCTAACGGGTGAAAGTCCCGAG
>ENA-OPCD01001468-OPCD01001468.1-human-gut-metagenome-genome-assembly--contig:-NODE-1468-length-18122-cov-4.712736_pt1 | contig 18122 bp, 8 predicted proteins | sample MGYA00241560_ERZ501471 | MGnify/ENA primary metagenome ERZ501471 (study PRJEB25962, sample SAMEA2042578) | human gut metagenome | biome: human gut; feature: human-associated habitat; material: faeces...
CTTCGGGTGTGTTCATGATTGGAGTGGTAGGCGGTGCCATATTGCCCTTGTTGCAGGGAGTGCTTGCCGATGTTCTTGGAGGCTGGAGATGGTCATGGTTCATTGTCCTCTTTGGAGAAGCGTTTATGCTGTATTATGCATTGATGGGTTCACGGGTCCGTCAGATAGCTGATTGATTTTTGTTTGCCGGTAATTACCATGGAAAACCTGTTGGTGGAATGAATCACTGCTCAGACTTCGTTTGAGGGAAGTCCTGAAAAGGGTCCGCTCCGTATCTGCTCCGTACCTGCTCCGTACTTTCTCCGTATAAAGGTACCTTTATGTGGAGCAGGTACGGAGGAGACACGGAGGAGACACGGCCCGGGTACGGTTCAGACCCTTTCCGGTACAAGAGAAAAAGAGATTGATTCCGCCAACGAATATAGAAAATATATTGATAAATAGTAGTATGAAAAATTTTAGATTGATTGTTTGGTCCGTATTGGCAGTTTTAGTGTCGTGCGGCAATCTGAGGGCTGCAGATGAATTGAAAACTGCGCTTGACGGTAAAGTGGTCGTGGCTTATGTTACTTCCTGGAGTCACGTTATTCCTGACCCTAAGTACATGACTCACATTAATTATGCCTTTGGGCATGTCGATGAGACCTTTGATGGTGTAGGTATTGCCAATGAAGGGCGCTTGAGACAGATGGTGGAATTGAAAAAGCAGAAGCCGGATTTGAATGTACTGTTATCCATCGGTGGATGGGGCAGCGGACGTTTCAGTGAGATGGCCGCGAATGAGAAATACCGCAAGGCATTTGCCAAAGATTGCCGACGGGTGGTGAAAGAGTATGGGCTGGATGGTATTGACATCGATTGGGAGTATCCTACGAGTAATGCCGCCGGCATTTCTTCTTCTCCTGACGACACGAAGAACTTTACATTACTGATGCGGGACATCCGTAAGGCCATCGGCCCGAAGAAGTTGTTGACCCTTGCTACGGTGGCTTCCGGTGAATATATTGATTTCCAGGCTATTCTTCCTTATATTGATTTCGTGAATATCATGTCATACGATATGGGAAATGCCCCTAAGCACCATTCTGCTCTCTACTCTTCGGACAACAGTGGCCGGATGACGGGTGACAAGGCTGTGAAGGCTCATTTGGCTGCCGGTGTGCCTGCCGACAAGCTGGTGATGGGGATGCCTTTCTATGGCCGCGGTGGAAAGGAATATCCCAATTTTCAAGACTTCAACAAGGTGGGATATGCCAAAGGATTCCGTGAATGTTGGGACGAGACGGCCCGGGTACCTTACCTGGTGAATAAGAACGATACACTCGTTTTCGGTTATGAGAATCCGCGTTCATTGGCCATCAAGTGCCAGTATATTCTGAAGCAAAACCTGTTGGGAGGTATGTATTGGGATTATGACGGAGACAACGAGCAGGGTGACTTGCGCCGTACCGTCTATGAGAACCTGATAGAACGCAAGCCTTTTTATGATAAGACCTACCGGGTATTGGTACTCACTGAGAGTGCCGGACAACACAAGCCTTTCTCGGATGCAGCATTGAAATGGCTGGTAGATGAAAGTAAGGTTCAGAACCTGCAGATTCAAGTGCTGAACAATGCCGGCCTTTTGGCACAAAAGAGTGTGCTGGACGGTACGGATCTTGTCATCCAGCTGGACTTTCCGCCTTATACATGGCCCAAGGAGGCGGAGCAGAATTTTGTGGATTACATCAATGAAGGTCGTGGCGGCTGGATAGGCTTCCATCATGCCACGTTGCTTGGAGAGTTTGACGGGTATCCTTTGTGGCAGTGGTTCAGCGATTTTATGGGGGGCATCCGTTTCCGTAACTACATTGCTCCGCTTGCCGACGGCACGGTAGTGGTGGAAGACAAGGAGCACCCTGTGATGAAGAATGTGGATGCCTCGTTCGTCCTCCCCGATGACGAGTGGTACACATACGACAAGAGTCCGCGCCCCAATGTACGTGTATTGGCGAATGTGGACGAATTCACCTATACCCCTGCTTCGGATGTGAAGATGGGTGACCATCCGGTGGTATGGGTCAATGAAAAAGTGAAGGCCCGTAATGTCTATTTCCAGATGGGGCACAGCCCGAAGCTGTTCAAGTCGGATGATTTCACCGCAATGTTGCACAATGCCATTTCGTGGACATTGGGTAAATGACGTGTGCCCGAGCTTCCAAATGACAGAGGCTTACAAAGTATGGACAGGTTGTTTTTTATAGAATAGTTTTTCAGGTAACGGATTATCGTTAAGGTAATTGTTTGTAATAGGTATTTAGTATCTCCCGTATCGTGCTTGTTGTCAGGCCACGATACGGGAGCTTTGTTTTATTTCTTCATCTTCGATTTACGTTTCAAATACCATTTGCAGTCATTGTACGGTATCTTTGATTCCTTGTTAGAGAGATACTCCATGCCGCTCCTCGGTGCCAAAGGGGGTGTTCCCCGGTGCCGAGCCCCTTGCTCCTCGATGTCGGAGGAATGCCCCGTTCAAAAGGCATTTGGAATAGGGGAATGGCTATTTATTAGTATGATGATGCTGGTAAGAGACTTTTTTGATAAATAATATACCTTATATGACTAATTGTCAACCTCGCTCCACATGTTGTACTTTACTTTTATAGCGCAAAAAAAACTTTAATATAAAAGCTATGCAAGTGAGAAATTTAATTGTGGGTGCGCTATTGTTTTCCTGCACCGGGCATGTAAATGCCCAATCATTGACTTTGCGAGTCGATAATATTGATCAGATTGTAGATTCCATGACTTTGGAAGAAAAAGTAAATCTTCTGGTGGGGCGTAACGATTATCTTTTTGGAGGATATGAGAAGCTGGATAAGGCTCCTCGTGTGATGGATTCCAGTATTTCCGGATTTACTCAGGTAATTCCCCGGTTGGGTATTCCTGCCACCGGACTTGCCGATGGTCCTGCCGGTGCTGTTGTTGTGACGCGTCCAGATAGCAAGAAGAATTATTATGCCACAGGATTTCCCATAGGTTCTCTGCTCGCCTGCTCGTGGAACACAGGGCTGGTAGAAACCATCGGCCAGGCAATAGGTAATGAGATTTTGGAATATGGCGTAGATGTTGTGTTGGCACCGGGGATGAACATACACCGTTCACCGCTTTGTGGTCGTAACTATGAATATTTCTCTGAAGATCCTGTATTGACTGGCAAAATTGCCGCTGCCTATATTCGCGGTGTCCAAAGTAATGGTGTAGGAGCTTGTCCGAAGCATTTTGCCGTCAACAGCCAGGAAACGAATCGTACGGAAGTAAACGAGATTGTTTCCCAACGCGCGCTGCGCGAGATCTACCTGAAAGGTTTTGAAATAGCTGTGAAAGAAAGCCACCCATGGACCATCATGTCCTCCTACAATCGTCTGAACGGTCCTTATACCCAGGAAAATTACGAACTGCTGACCACCGTTTTACGTGACGAATGGGGGTTCGACGGTATCGTAATGAGCGACTGGATTCGGCTTCGCAACACTGCTGCCCAGATACATGCCGGCAATGACCACCTGCAGCCGGGCGAGCAAAAGCAAGTGGATGACCTTCTCGACAAAGTGAAGACCAACCAACTTTCTGTGGCAGACATTGATATTTGTGTAAAACGAATGCTGAACTACATTGTTAAAACCCCTCATTTCAGAGGATATAAATATAGCGATAACCCAGATCTGAAAGCTCACGCTCTCCTTGCTCGCCAATCGGCCGCCGAAGGTATGGTGTTGCTCAAAAACGATAATGGCGCATTGCCATTGAGAAACGTGAAAAAAGTCGCACTCTTCGGTTGTACCTCTTACAACTTTTGGGCAGGTGGCACTGGTTCGGGTAATGTCGTTAAGCCTTATGTTGTGAATATGCAACAAGGCCTTAATAATGCCGAATTTGAAACCACAGGAAATCTGGAAGAGCTATATAATAAATACCTCGACTACCAACGTGCCAAGAACCGTTGCGACCGTGGCAAATCTCAAGGTTATTATGGTGAAGAAAAGGATATACTGGAAATGCCTGTCAGCAAAGATTGTATCGTTTATCAAGCCAAGGAAGCTGATGTGGCTATCCTTACCATCGGTCGTCAGGCTGGAGAAGGTAATGACCGCACGATTGAAAACGATTTTAATCTGAGTGAAGTTGAACAGAATCTGCTAAGTGACCTCTGCAACGCTTTTCATGCCCTTGACAAGAAGGTGATTGTAGTGCTCAATGTGGGTGGTGTTGTTGAAACTGCTTCATGGAAAAGTCTTCCCGATGCTATTCTGTTGGCATGGCAGCCTGGTCAGGAAGGAGGAAACTCTGTAGTAGATGTATTGCTGGGTAAAGAAAATCCATCAGGAAAGCTGGCCATGACTTTTCCTATCACTGTCATGGATCATCCTTCTTCACGTAACTTTCCACTCAATGGATATAAAGGACAAAGAGGTAGTGCCGGACGTGAAAATATAGACTATACTCTGCACAAAGAAGGTATCAATATCGGTTACCGTTATTTTAATACTGTAAACAGACCGGTTTCTTATCCTTTTGGTTACGGATTGAGCTACACGGAATTTTCTTATGACAATTCTGTTGTAAAAGCTACCGGTAAAGGTTTCAAAGCTAGTATCCGCGTAAAGAATATTGGTAAAGTGGCAGGGCGTGAAAGCGTTCAACTCTATGTCTCCGCTCCTGCCGGTGGACTGGAAAAACCAGCTTGTGAATTGAAAGCTTTTGCTAAAACTAAACTATTGCAACCTGGTGAGAGTGAAATACTGATATTCAATGTATCCGACTACGATTTGGCTTCTTTTGACGAAAGTATACAAAGTTGGGTAAGTGCCAAAGGAAAATATATTGTAAAATTTGGTGCTTCCATTGAAGATATCCGTGGTATAGGAGCTTATTGGTTATCTAAAGAATTTACTAAAAAAGTTAATGACGTATTGAAACCAACAATGTCTCTTAATGAACCGGAGTAATTGAATAACTCTTTTATATATAAACTAATACTATTTTATTATGAAAAACTTTTCAATGATACTGCTCATGATTGTTTCGATGATATCATGCTCTTCAAAGGGCGATGAGCTGAAAGAACTTCCATCTCTTCCGGACGAGCCAGTGATAGAGGAGCCAAATCCCATTCCTGGTTCTACCGACAAAATAGTTGTCGGTTATGTTACATCATGGTCAAATCACGAGGTGAAGCCGGAATATGTTACCCATATCAATTATGCCTTCGGGTATGTGCAGGGAACATTCCGTGGTATCGGAATCTCCAACGAGGAACGTCTGAGGTCGGTTGTTGCCTTGAAGAAGCAAGCCTCCCACTTGAAGGTGCTCTTGTCGATAGGAGGTTGGGGCAGTGGCAACTTCAGTGAGATGGCAGCAGATGCCGACAATCGCCTCGCTTTTGCTGCCGACTGTAAGCGCGTGATTGATGAGTTTGGTCTCGACGGCATTGATATAGACTGGGAATTTCCTACGAGTAACATGGCAGGTATCTCTTCGTCACCCGACGACACTCGCAACTACAACCTGATGATGCGCGACATTCGTCAGGCTATAGGAAGCAACAAGCTTCTGACGCTCGCAACAGTATGCTCTGCCGATTACATCGATTTTGAAGGCGTTATGCCCTATATTGACTTTGTCAACATCATGGCGTACGACATGGAGAATCCTCCTAAGCACAATGCTCCCCTATATCAGTCTTCAAAATTCCCCGGATGGTTTAACTGTGACATGGCGGTCAAGGCGCACTGTGCCAAGGGAGTGCCCGCATCGATGCTTGTGCTCGGTATGCCTTTTTATGGTCATGGAACCGATATTTACGACCACTCCACAGATTTTAAGAATGTAAAGGTGCCCTCGGGGTACACCAACTGTTGGGACGACGAGGCAAAGGTCCCTTATGTGACCGACAAGAATGGACGTTTTGTCCTCAGCTACGACAACGCTCGCTCAATAGGTTTGAAATGTGATTATATTCTCGAAAACGAACTTCTTGGAGCCATGTTCTGGGACGATGCCGGCGATGACAGTAACGACACGCTTCATAAGACTATAGCTAATAAACTTTTTGTTAAATCTAACTGACAACTATATAAGCTATATATATCAGTAGATTGCTTTAATATAGGAATGGTGCTTTCTGGTAGAAAAACGGGACTGTCTAACAACTAAGAAGTTAGATGGACTCTCTTTTTTTAGGCAGTATGCTTTCTGGGGGGTATGATGTATTTTAAACCTTCTTGATAGTTTTTAAACTTATGCGATGTTATGTCGTATTTTAAACCTCAAATGTTATTTTTTACCCGCTATTGGAAAGATTCATTAATACATTTGCAGAAGTTCTAACACTAATGATTTTATTTAATTCTAATTCTAATGCTAATGGGAAAGTTATGCAGATTACATCTCCTTTTGTTGGCTTTGTTGCTACCGGGAGTGTCCTTCGCACAAAATCTTTTAAAAGTGCAAGGTTGTGTTACTGACGAGCAGAACGAGCCACTTATCGGGGCTACCGTGCAGACTAAAGACAAGTCGAAAGGCACGATAACGGATAGCGGTGGCAACTATGTTTTGTCGGGAGTTCCCAAGGGTTCAACCTTGGTGTTTTCGTATGTCGGCTACAAGTCGAAAGAAGTAAAGGTGACATCAGCTTCTCTTAATGTTGTCATGGAATCGGATGATGAACTGCTTGATGAAGTGGTTGTCATCGGCTATGGCCAGCAGCGTAAAGTGACGCTGACGGGTTCTGTCTCCAACGTAGGAGGTAAGGAACTTCTCAAATCGCCGGCCGCATCGCTTGGCAATACCCTTTCGGGTAAGCTTCCGGGACTCCAGTCGGTGCAGTATACCGGCGTTCCCGGTGCCGACGACCCTGTTATCCGCATCCGTGGTATCGGTTCGTTCAACAGCGCCGAACCTCTTGTGCTTGTCGATGGTGTAGAGCGTGAGTTCAGCCAGATAGACCCGAACGAGGTGCAGGACATTTCTATTCTTAAGGACGCTTCCGCTACGGCAGTCTTCGGCGTGCGTGGTGCCAACGGCGTTATTCTCGTTACAACACGTCGCGGCGAGGTAGGCAAGCCTGCCATCACACTGACCACTTCAGTAGGTCTTCAGCAGATTTCCAAATTCCTTGAGCCGGCAAACTCCTACGAGTATGCAACGGCTTACAATCATGCTCAGGAAGTGGAAGGAGTAGCCGAGGACGGATGGAAGTTCTCGAAGGAAGCTATACAGCACTGGAAGGATATGGATATGCCTACCGTTTATCCAAGCACCAACTGGTTCAAGTACTTGATGAATGACCACGCATGGCAGGAACAATATAATATTAATGTGTCGGGTGGTACTGAACGTGCCCGCTATTTCGTTTCCGTCGGCATGCTCAATCAGGACGGCCTTTTCAAAACCTTCGACCAAGGCGATGACACAAACTTCAAATACCGCCGTTACAACTTCCGCGCCAACCTCGATGTGGATTTCTCTAAGCTGAGCACGCTTTCCATCGGTATCGGTGGCCGCATCGGCAGACGTAACTCTATCGGTAATGGTGAGTATAACGGTCAGTCGGGTGTCTTTGGCGTGGAAGGTCTTCTCAACAATGGTACGCCAATGTCAGGCTACGGTCTTGACAGTGAGGGACATCGCATTGTTTCCGACCCTGACCTTGTTGGCGCGGTTGGCTCCGATGGTCTCGGTCTTATCTACCAGCACGGTTATACTGTTCAACGCCAGAATGTCGTAAACCTCGACCTTCAGTACAAGCTCAAGCTCGATTTTATCACCAAAGGGCTTGATTTCCGTATCAAGGGTTCCTACAACTCTGACTATACACAGCAGAAAGCACGTACTACTTCCGGTGGTATCAGCTACAAGGCCACCATCGCTAAGGGTGAATACGAGGAAGACGGTGCTCCAAAGGTGGTTTATGTCCGTCAGGGTGACTCATGGCCTCTTGGCTATGAAGAGAAGAAATGGGGGGGCAGGAACTGGTATGCAGAGGCGAGTCTCAACTATACCCGCAAGTTCGGTGACCACAATTTCGGTGCGCTCGTTCTTTATAATGAATCTAAAAACTACTATCCTGGCGGTGTCTATAATTCTATCCCCCGTGGTTATGTAGGTATGGTAGGCCGTGTCACTTACGACTACCAGACTAAGTATATGATAGACCTCAATATGGGCTATAACGGCTCAGAGAACTTCGCCAAAGGTAAACGCTTTGGTTTTTTCCCTTCTGCTTCTCTCGGCTGGATCATCTCCTCTGAAAAATTCTGGGAGCCTATCCGCAAGGTGGTTTCTTATCTTAAACTTCGCGGTTCTATCGGTAAAGTAGGTAATGACCAGGGTGTCGGCCGCTTCCTCTATCTGCCCGGTACATGGCAGTTCTACACCAACAACGGTGGTGCATGGTGGACCAACGACCGTACAGGTAACTTCGGTACCAACAACGGTGTGTTCATGCCCGGTGCACGCGAATCCAGCAACGGTAACCCCGATGTTACTTGGGAAACAGCCACCAAGCAGAACTATGGTGCCGATGTACACTTCTTTGGAGATCGCTTGAGTCTCGGTGTCGACCTCTTCTGGGAAGACCGCAAGAACATCCTCGTTTCCAACGAAACAACCATCGCGGGTATTTCCGCTCTCAAGCCCAATTCCATCAACTTTGGCCGTGTCAAGAACCATGGCTATGAAATGACCCTGCGCTGGGCCGACAAGATAGGTAAAGTGGACTACTCGATAGCTCCTACATTCGCTTTCGCACGCAACAAGGTGGTGGAAATGGCAGAAGTGAAGAAGGAATTCCCGCACATGTACCGTACCGGTCATCCTGTAGGTCAGCCTTTCGGCTACGACTTCTTTGAGTTCTATGTTCCCGGTGAAACCGAACAGCGCTACAAGGAAGTTTACGGTGTGGACATGCCGGACCAGCAGATTACATTGCGTCCTGGTGACAGCGTATTCGTTGACCTCACAGGTGATGGTAAGGTGGATGCCAACGATGTACATGCTATCGGCTACAGCGATATTCCTGAGTATACCGGTAGCATAAACGCAACGCTCAACTGGAAAGGTCTCGACTTCTCCATGACTTGGGTAGGTGCCACCCACGTCAACCGTCAGCTCAGTTCTTTCTATACTCCGGCCTTCGGTACGGGTAACCAGTCCATGCTCAATAAATGGGTCTATGACAACTCCTGGACTGAGGATAACCCCGGTGCCAGCCTGCCGCGTATCTCTCTTGAGAAATCGGCACGCGAGCATAACGGCTCACTTTCAGACCCATGGATGGTCGATGCATCGTATATCCGTCTGAAGAACCTTGAGATTGGTTATTCGTTCCGCATACCCGGTGTGCCCATCAACAACATCCGTGTTTATGCCAATGGCTATAACCTCCTTACTTTCACAAGCTTCAAGGCCAATGACCCGGAGGCACAAGCCGGCTATGGTAGCACACGTTATCCTATGACCCGTGTTTATAACTTCGGTATCAACTTAAACTTCTAACATTCAAGACAATGAATCTTATAGAGAAACTCAAAATAAGAACTGCTACTATTATTATATATGTAGCAAGTATCATGATGGGGATGGGGTCGCTGGGCTCCTGTGTCGATGATATCAACATCGGAAATGGCTTCCTCGACAAGCAGCCGGGTGTCGACGTGACCGTAGACTCCATCTTTGTCAAGGGAGAGAATGCAAAGCGTTTCCTCTGGCACATGTACGGTGCCATGCACAATCCTTTCACCTATACAGGTGCAGTATGGTATTCTCACCCCGATGCTTTGACCGATATTTGCCAGTCGTACTGCGGATGGCACAATCTCGGAAAGTACTACGGTGGTGACCTCACCGAGACCGACCAGGATAACGGTGGTTTCGCCAAGTTCCCTTTCATCGCCAACGGCGACGGCAATAACCGTGCAGGTATCTGGCGTACCATCCGTGAGGGTTGGATTTTTATCGAGAACATCGATCGTGTTCCTGACCTGAGCGAATCTGAGAAGAGCCAGCTCCGTGGCGAGGTGTATGTCATCATGGCATCGCGCTATCTCGATGCTTTCCGCAACTTCGGAGGCCTTCCGAAAGTTGACCGCTCATACTTGGCTGCTGATGTTGTAGACGGTAGGCGCATGAGCGTAATCCAGACAGCAGAGTTCATTGATGAGCTTATCCAGGCCGCCATCGACGAGCCGGGTCTTCCTTTCTTTGTGCAGGATCAGGCCACCAATTCCGGACGTCTGACCAAAGGCTCGGCCTATGGTCTGCGTGTAAGACTGTGGAACTTCGTGGCTTCGCCTCTGTTTAACAGTGACAAACCTTATCTAGAATTCACCCGCAACGAGGAGAATCAGGACCTCAACCAGGTATGGACCGGCGGTTACAAGTCCGAACTTTGGCAGAAAGCACTGAAGGCTTGTGAGGATTTCTTCCAGGCCAATAGTACCAACGGCAACTATTTCGCCCTTGTACAGCCCACTGGTGACAGTGAACAAGACTATTGCAACGCTTTCCGTGCCGCCTATTGGTTTCGTGGTAACAGCGAGAAGGTGATTGAAGTGCATGCCGGTTTGGGCACAAACGCTTGGAATGGTGACTGGAATGTAGAAGGTATGGATGAGTTCGGTATGGCTCTCTTCACCCTCGAATATATGGAAATGTTTGGTATGGCAGACGGTCGTAACTTCCCTTACGATGACGTGTTCAATACTGATAACCCCAACAACGTAGATATCTTTGTCAATCGCGACCCGCGTCTCTACGAGACAATGGTAGTGAATCGCAACAATCTTGTCGAGCAATATCAGGGGCTTTCGAGCACCGAGATGTGGCAAGGCGGTAATGTCGACCAGACCTTCAATCCTGCTGTTACCGACAATCCATGGTCTACCCGCATGAAACTGTTCAAGTATCTCCGCGACAACGGCTATGCAGCATACTATCCGACCAATTTTGCTTATCTGCGTATGGCTGACATTCACCTTTGCTACGCTGAAGCACTCGCACAGACAGGCAATCTGCAGAAAGCCTGCGACGAAATGAATAAGGTGCGCGCACGCGTAGGTCTTGGCAAGGTAGAGGCCATGAATCCGGAGCTCAACCTAACTGCCAATAAGGACAACTTCATCGAGCAGCTCCTTAAGGAACGTGCTTGCGAGTTCGGTTATGAAGACTCCCGCTGGTATGACCTCATCCGCTACAAGAGGTCTGACATATTCAAGAAACAGGTACACCAGCTACGTGTATGGCGCAAGGATGCCAACGGCAACAAGATGAATCCTGCCGACTACAATGGCAACACGAGCCTTGAACCCGGTGAACCTTGGCCGAACTGTATCTATGAGAAGATACCTTGTACCAACAATATCCGCGTATGGTGGGATACTGACGACCAGACGAGCAAGTGGACTGACAAATGGTATCTCACGCCTATTTCACGTGATGAAATCAACAAGGGCTATGGCCTGAACCAGAACCCGGGTTGGTAATCCAGATTTTAAACATCAATAAGACTTATAGAATATGAATATAAATAGAATGTTGATGCTTGCGACTGCCGTTGCCTCTCTCACGGCAAATGCGCAGGTAAAACTCAACGACAAGAATGCAAATGCCTATGATTTGGGTTACGGTGTGGAAATAAGCAATTTCCTCAGCACCGCTTCCGCTACCACAATCACAGGCGAAGAATTGCAGCAGACTTCGGCAACTAACCTTGCCCAGGCCCTCTATGGACGTCTGCCGGGCCTCACGGCTCTATCGCAAGGCGGCTTCTCAGGCGATGAAAATAAGGGTGCCACGTTTAATATTCGTGGCTTTCACACGCTTAACGATACCGGCATTCTCATCCTCGTCGATGGCTATGAGCGTCCCATCGACCGCCTCAGTGTAGAGGAGGTGGAGAGCGTTACCGTCCTCAAGGATGCTGCCGCCACGGCACTTCTTGGCCATGAGGGTATCAATGGCGCTATACTTGTGAAGACAAAGCGTGGCGCTGAAGGCAAGACACGTGTCAAGGTGGGCTACAGCCATAAGTTCCAGTTCGACCCTGAATTCGCAGACATGGTGGACGGTTACGGATATGCCAGCGCTTTCAATCGTGCCCGTCGCAATGACGGACTCTCTGCCGCATACACCGAGCAGGAGCTTAACCTCTTCAAGGACGGTTCCGATCCGTACTTCTATCCTAACGTGAACTGGCGCGACCTTACTTTCAAGAACACTGCCGAGGAAGACCATGCATACGTTTCGGTGTACGGAGGTACGAACAAGGTGAAATACTACACCCATATCGATTATACCGATGTGCGCGGTGCTCTCAAGGATACCAAGCAGGCAGACTACAATGCGCAGCTGCGCCAGTCGAAGGCCAATATCCGTACCAACCTCGACTTCAGCCTCACCAACACGACTCTCATGTCGGTGAACCTCTTCGGTATGTTCCAGGAGAGCAAGCGGCCCTCAGACCTCAATGCTGACGATGCTACAGCTGCTGTCTACGACCTGCCGGCAAGTGCTTTCCCCTACAAGACCTCAACAGGTATCTGGGGTGGTAACGAGGCGTACGGTGATGCCAACCCCATTGCCAAGATTCAGGAGTCCGGCTTCTACAAGACCCATCAGCGCCAGCTGTGGGTGGATGCCAAGCTGTCGCAAAAGCTCGACTTCCTGCTCGATGGCCTGAGCGTATTTGTCAGTGCCGGTTATGCCAATTCGTCGATTTACGCGGAGAATTCGCACAAGTCACACCAGTATGGCTATGAGCGTTACACCGGTGCCATTGGTGACAAGAACAACGTAGCCCTGAACACATTCGGCAACAAGGAGACCAACCTCACCTTCAGTAACTGGAATGCCGGCCAGTGGTGGAAAGCAAAAGCTACCCTGGGTTTCAACTACAAACGTTCGTTCTTCGACAACGACCACTTCAATGCTGCCGTTCTTTATGATAACAGTGGTTCGAGCACTGACGGACGTGGAAACACCTACTATCGTCAGAACATCATGGGAGTCTTCCACTACGATTTTCAGAACCGCTACGTTGCCGACCTTGTGCTTGCGGGTAACGGCTCCCGCCGTACCTATCCCTCCAAGTGGGCATTCTCACCCACATTGTCGCTCGGCTGGATTTACGCTGACAACAACGAGGGTCTGCTCAACTACGGTAAGTTGCGCGCATCGGCCGGCATCCAGCATACCGATTATATGCCTACCTATGGCATGTGGCTTCCTACATGGGATGTTACGCACGGTTATGTGGTTATCGGCAACAACTATGGCGCTACATGGGGCGCATCGCTTGGCTCCTTCCCGACCACCGATTTCTCGCAGGAGACATCTACGAGCTTCAACTTGGGCACCGACCTTCGTCTGGCAAATGCTCTTGACATCTCTGTGGATGCTTTCTACCAGCTTCGCAGCCACATCATGCTCTCTGCAAACTATGAGAATTCATCGGTGGTGGGTATACAGTCGTCATACAACGATGTTGGCGAAGTCAAGAGTTACGGTCTTGAGTTAAGCGCCAAGTATGCGAAGAAGATCACTTCCGACCTCAATCTCAACTTGGGCGCCAACTTGTCGTGGGCACGCAATGAGGTGAGCAAGTATATCGGCACACCTACTTATCCGCTGAGCAACCCTGTAGGCCACCGTGTAAACGAGGCATGGGGACTCAAGTCGGCAGGCTTTTTCAAGAATCAGGCCGACATCGATGCCAGCTATCGTCAGGAATACTCTACCGTAAGCCCTGGTGACATCAAATACCAAGACCTCAACGGTGACCAGGTAATCAACGAGTTCGATGTGACCAGTCTCGATGGTGCTACTGGCATCCCTGAACTCAACTATGCCTTCAATGTCGGTGTTGAGTATAAAGGTTTCGGTCTGAACGCATGGTTCCAGGGCACTGGCAACTACATGAAGTATCTGCCGTCAGCCATATGGGGTGGTATGGCCGACAACGGCAACCTTTCAGTGGACTACTACAACAACTGCTGGGATGTGGCTGGCGACAACGCTCTCTACCCACGTCTGACAACTCAGAACAACAGCAACAACAGCCAGGCAAGCAACGTATGGTACAAACCTGTCCACTTCTTGAAGATGCGTAACATCGAGGTTTACTATAAAGTTCCTGCAACGGTGCTCTCGAAGCTCTCTCTTAGCGCAGCCAAGGTGTTTGTTCAGGGCGAGAACCTTCTTTCCTTCGACAACGTCGACGCTATGGATGCCGAGGTACTTTCGACGGCATATCCCATGTTCAAGGGTGTCAACATCGGTGTCACATTAACTTTCTAATTAAAAATACATTTATGAACAAGATAAAATATGCTTTTTTAGGTATAGTTGCAGTAGCCTTTGCAGGCTGCGCCGATCTGGATTACAACGAAGCTTCGAATCGTGACGAGGACTGGACCTACAACAGTCCCCTCAATGGTGTCAAGGCTCTTGTCTACGATGTCTACGCACAAATGCCGAGCGAATTCAAGGATAATTCCTACGGTAATGGCGCCATGATAGCCAGTGCCACAGACGAGTCTGAGTTTGCACTTTCCTTCTCGCCCATTCACAAGTATTTCAACGGTGGTTGGACTCCTTCGAACCCTTTTTCAATTACATGGGATAGGTCATACCGTGCCATCACTCAGGTACACATGTACCTTGAGCGCATCCACAAGATAGACCTGTCGGATTATGAATATGATCCCGACTATCAGACCATGGTACAACAGTTTGAGATATTTCCTTACGAGTTGCGTTTCCTTCGTGCCTATTTTTACTTCGAGTTGGTACGTGCCTACGGTGATGTGCCTTTGGTGACCACAACCCTCACCAATGAGCAGGCCAACAGCGTGGAACGCACTCCGGCCAAGGATGTGTTCAGGTTCATCATCAATGAATTGGATGCCGTGGCTGAATACCTGCCCGTGTCGTATAATGACATTCCCGGTCAGGAAATCGGTCGTGCCACCCGTGGTGCTGCCCTTGCGCTGAAGGCACGCGTGCTACTTTATCAGGCTTCACCTTTGTTCAATACAGACAATAGCAAGGAGCTTTGGAAAGAGGCCGCTGCTGCCAGCAAGGTAATCATCGATAATGCACAGCGCTGGGGCTACAAGCTCAGCGAGTATGCCAACCTGTGGGGGCACGATACATTCACCAATCCTGAATTTATCTTTGTTCTTGGCACTCAGGCAAGCAACACCTTCGAACAGTACAATTATCCTGTGGGTGTGGAGAACGGTAACTCCGGTAACTGCCCTACACAAGCACTGGTGGACGCATACGAATATCAGTTCGATGGCAAGACATTCAAGGAGAAACATCCTGGAGATGTCGATGTGACCGCCGAGAATCCATACGATGGCCTCGACCCGCGTTTCGCACTCACTGTAGTGAAGAACGGCGACCTCTGGCCGTCCAACACCGCTCAGCAGATTGCCATCGAGACGTATCAGAACGGCTTCAACGGTGCTCCTAAGTACGGCGCAACTCCCACGGGCTACTATTTGAAGAAGTTTGTGGACGGCAATTGTATCACCACAGCCAACAACCAGACTACAACACGCCACAACTGGATTGTGATGCGTCTGGCCGAGGTTTACCTCAACTATGCGGAGGCCATGTACAACTACTACGGCAATGCTGACGAACCGGGCGATTTTGGCATGTCGGCCAACGAGGCTGTCAATGTGCTTCGTAACCGTCCGGACATCATGATGCCTGAATTCCAAGGAAACAATGGCTTTGAAGAGCGCTACATGCGTGAGCGTATGGTAGAGCTTGCTTTCGAAGGGCAGCGCTTCTGGGATGTACGTCGCTGGAAGAAGGGTGCCGAGTTCTTCAAGAATGTGGATGTGGCAGACTTCAAACTGGATGGAAACGGCAACTTGATTCTCAATCGGGTGACTAAGACTCGCCAGTGGGACGAGAAGTACAACCTCTATCCGATTCCGCAGTCTGAAATTCAGAAGAATGGCAATCTGAAGCAGAACCCCAATTGGTAAAACAGATTCAACGAAATTTCAAACGAATAAGATTTATGAAAAAACATATTATATATCTTCTGGTCTCAGGATTCGCATTGCTGTCGAACATGGCACTGACCTCGTGCAGTGATGATGATGTGGAGGATGCCAACGATGTGCTTGTGGTGAAGTCCGTCCTGCCTACAAAAGTTATGGAAGGACAGGTTGTCACCATCACTGGTACGGGTCTTGAGAAGGCCACTTCCGTTGTGTTCCCTGGCAATGTCTCTGTGAACAACATTACCAAAGTAGGCAACGGCTATATCTCTGTAATAACTCCTGCCGGCGTTTCTGCAGAGGGGGGAACAGTAACAATAGAAGCCGACGGTGAATCGGCAGAGTCGGTCATGACGCTGACTATTGGCAAGCCCGAGCCTTTGCGTGTGGCTCCTCTTGACAAGGAAATAAAAATCAACGAATGTGTGGAGGTGTACGGCAACGACCTCGAATTTATCACCAAGGCTTACTTCCCCGGTGAAGAAGGCAAGGACATTGTTGTAGATGCAAGCAACTTTAAGCGTAAAGCTACCGGTTCTCTCTACATCTATTCGCCAATGGGTATAAAAGCCGGACTTGCCCAAGTTGTCCTCGAAGACTGCAGCGGCAAAAAATATACTTTGCCAGAGGTTACGTTGTCTGACGAGATTGTAGGTGGCAGCGAAGAAACCGGAGGTGAAGGATACACTCCAATCTGGAAAGGCGATGTCTATATCTACGATTGGGCCAACTGGCAGTATCTGACATCAGACCAGCTGAGTCTTGAAGGTTTTCAGATTCAGGAAGGTCTTATGATTCGTCTTACCTTTGATAATCCCGATGGTGCCAGCGTATGCGTATGTGATGGCAATTGGGGGGCACCCGATGTTGACGGCGAAGGCAATAACACCGTGTGGGTTGCTGCAGGTACTACCGAACTCGAATTTCCCATATCGCAGGGTATGGCAGAAACTCTGAAAGCTGGTGGTGGCATCATTGTCGGTGGTGGTAACTACACACTGAAGAAGATTGAGTTGTTCCGCGAGTATCCTACACTTTGGGAGGGCGAATACACTACTGGCTGGTGGTGGTATCTCCCGGCATCTGAGCTTGACCTCTCGGCAATAACGCCAGAAGCCGGCCAAACTATTAAGTTCACGTTCACTCACCATGATGCTCCTCAGACTTTCTGTCTGTGTGATGGTTGGTGGGGTGCTCCTTTCATCCGCGATGGCGGCGAAAGCGGTAACAACATTGTTCTTGCCGCTGGTGAGGACTTTCTGGAATTTGAAATCTCGGAAGGTATGGCGGCAACGATGAATGGCGAATCCGAAACCGCTCTCATCATTGGCGGTGACATAACAATTACCAAGATTCAGATTAAGACAGATTAAACTCTATACAAAGGAGTCAGAGCCTGATATCTGTAAACATTTTAAGTCTGCCGGAGAGCTAAAGTTCTTCGGCAGACTTTTTGGTAACTTATGCTTGCCGCATTTCCTCTTTTTATGTGGTTTAGTATAACCCATCCGAGGTTGTCGTGTTTCGGTTGCGCTCTCTTCTATAAAGTTTATTTCTGCAAACATCTGTCATGCTGTCACACAAAGGGGGGTATCCTTTTGACCATAAGCCGATTAAAGCGTGACAGATACCCGTGATAGATAGAAAGCATTACAACCATCCGCCACACTTTCCCACTTTTATAAAATATTGCGTTGCATATTTGTTTTGTGGGCTATGAAAATAGCTATAGTCTTAGTTTTCGGTATGAAACTTTTGGTTTTGAAGCCAAATACGGACAGTTTTTGCAAGTAAAACTATTAGTTTCAAGGCTTGAAACTCTTGGTTTATACAGTGAAAAACTATCATTCCAGCTTGTCGGGTGTCAGCAAGGGTATCTGCATAAAACGGCCGAAACAGACACTTTTCGTACGAAAAGTGTCTGTTTCGGCATAAAGGTGCTGTATTCTGGAGCAGATTTGAGGAGTGATACCCTATTTCCTTTTTCTGATTGCTGTTATATAGGGAACATCTCATTTGAGGAACGGGTCACCGTTCTTGTCTTTGCTCACTACCCAGCGG
>ENA-OPCD01001478-OPCD01001478.1-human-gut-metagenome-genome-assembly--contig:-NODE-1478-length-18077-cov-2.639940_pt1 | contig 18077 bp, 17 predicted proteins | sample MGYA00241560_ERZ501471 | MGnify/ENA primary metagenome ERZ501471 (study PRJEB25962, sample SAMEA2042578) | human gut metagenome | biome: human gut; feature: human-associated habitat; material: faeces...
ATTAAAAAATTAAGGAATTCTAGTAGAAGATATTTAATTTTTATAGAAAATGTGTATAATATGTCTTGACTTATTTAAAAATAGGAGAAAATGTAAATGGATATTTCAAATTTATCAATCGCAACAATTAGAAGTTTAGGAATCGATACAATCAATAAAGCAAATTCTGGACATCCAGGAATGGTTCTTGGATCAGCACCTGCTTTATATACATTGTTTAATAAAGAACTAAACATTTATAACAAAGAAGCTGAATGGATTAATAGAGATCGTTTCGTTTTAGCAAGTGGACATGCTTCTGCACTTTTATATAGCATGTTACATTTGACAGGGTTTGATGTTACAATCGATGATCTAAAGAATTTTAGACAATTGAATTCTCGTACACCTGGGCATCCAGAAATTGAAATGACACATGGTGTTGATGCTTCAAGTGGACCATTAGGACAAGGTATTCCAATGGCAGCTGGAATGGCAATGGCTGAAAAATTTTTAGCAAGTCAATATAACAAAGAAAACTTTGATATTATTGATCATTATACATATGTTTTATGTGGTGATGGCGATATGCAAGAAGGAGTTACTTATGAAGCAGCATCTCTTGCAGGTCATTTATCATTAGGTAAATTAATTGTTTTATATGATGCAAATAAGGTTACTTTGGATGGACCTTTATCAATGTCATTTAGTGAAAATGTAAAAAAACGTTATGAAGCTTGTAATTGGCAAGTTTTAGAAGTTAAAGATGGAAATGACATTAATGAAATTCATAAAGCTATTAAAAAAGGTAAAAAAGAACAATTCAAGCCAACTTTAATTATTGTAAATACAGTTATTGGATTTGGTTCAGCAAATCAAGGAACAAATAAAGTTCATGGTGCACCATTAGGTAAAGAAGATGGTAAAAACGCTAAATTATCTTATGGTTTTGATCATGATGAATTCTATGTACCTGAAGAAGTATATGAAGATTTTAAAAAGAAAACAATTAAAAGAGGAAAATCTAAATTTAATAAATGGAATAAATTATTCAATGAGTATAAAGAACAATATCCAACAGAAGCAAAACAATTAGAAGATGCTATTGCTGGTAAATATTCTTTAAACATTGATGAACTTTTAAAAAATTATCCTGTAGGACATAATGATGCTACAAGAAATACTTCATTAGAAGTTATTCAAGAAGTTGCTAAACAAAATCCAACTTTCTTATTGGGAACTGCAGACTTAGCTAGTTCAACAAAAACAAAAATTAAAGATGAAGATGACTTTAGTGTTGAAAATTATAATGGACGTAATTTAGTATTTGGAATTCGTGAGTTTGCAATGGTTGCTATTATGAATGGTATGACATTGCATAAAGGTGTAAAAGTTTCAGCTGGTGGTTTCTTAGTATTCTCTGATTATTTCAAAGCAGCAGTAAGAATGGCTTGTTTAATGAAATTACCAATTATTTTACCATTATCTCATGATTCTATTGCAGTTGGTGAAGATGGGCCAACTCATCAACCAATTGAACAGTTTGCTATGTTAAGATCAATTCCAAATATGCATGTTATTCGTCCAGGAGATGCCGTAGAAATGGCAGCAGCATGGAAATTAGCGATTGAATCAACTGAAAATCCTACAGCACTTATTCTTACAAGACAAAATGTAGAAACAATGGAAAATAGTTCTGTTGAAGGTGTAAGCAAGGGTGCTTATGTTATTGGTAAAGAAGAAAATCATTTAGATGCTATCATTATTGCATCTGGATCAGAAGTTAATTTAGCTATGAAAGCTAAAAAAGTACTTCTTGAAAAAGGTATTGATGTACGTGTTGTATCTATGCCATGTCAAGAATTCTTTGATCAACAAGATGAACAATACAAAGAAGCTGTTTTACCAAATGCAATGCGTAAACGTTTATCAGTAGAAATGGCTAGTTCATTTGGATGGCATAAATATGTTGGTTTAGATGGTATAACAATGTCTATTAATGAATTTGGTAAAAGTGCTCCAGCACAAGATGTTATCCAATCTTATGGATTTACTGTTGATGGAGTTGTAGAAAATATTGAAAAATTATTAAAATAAAGGGAGTACTCCCTTTTTTTTACATTCTTCCCTTGATTGTTATGATACCTTAGTAATAGGTGATTGAGATGAAATATGTTATATATGAATACGAAGAAGGTATAAAACAATTATTTGAAAAGTATCCAAATTTAAAACAATATTTTGATAATCTTACATTAGATAATGATTTTATGAATAAATTTATAAATTGCGTCTATAACAGTGTTGATTATATGAATGAACTTATTTATAAAGAATTGCACAATAGAAAAGAATATCATCGAGTTGGGAAAATGCATATATTTGAAAATGAACTTACACATGAAATAAGTCGTTTATATGTTGAAAATTATAAAATTATTATTGAATCGAAAGATAAAACAAACATATTCTTTGATATTCTCTATCATAATTTAAAAAGTTATGTTATAATAGATGAGAATTTGTAAGGGAGGTATTATCAATGTTATATGCAATTCTTGGATTAATCGTTGGATTAATTGCTGGGTTCTTTGCGTCTCGTTATTTCTTTAAAAAACAATTACAAAAAAATCCACCTATCAATGAAAAAATGATTCGTGCTATGTATATGGAAATGGGAAGAAAACCAAGTGAGGCTCAAATTAAAAGAATCATGGCTTCAGTTAAATCACAATATAAATAAGGGGATACCCTTATTTTTGTTTATATGAAAATATATATTACTAGACATTCCTTAACTGCATGGAACGAAGAAAAAAGACTACAAGGATGGAAAGACTCACCGCTTACTAAGCAAGGGAAAGAAGATGCTTTAAAATTAGGTGAATATATGAAAACAATACATATTGATCAAGTATATTCTTCGCCTTTATTAAGAGCAAAATCTACAGCTAGACTTATTTTTAAAAATGAAAATATTATTGAAGATAGTCGTTTAAAGGAAATGAACTTCGGTGATTATGAAGGAGAATATATTCAAGATTTAAAAAAGAAACATGATTATTTTTGTTTGTGGCATCAACCGCAATTGTCATTTTCTTTGCCAAATGGAGAAACATATGAAGAAGTTGTTTTTCGTTTGAATGATTTTATTTTAGAAAAATATAACGAAGATCCTCAACAAACAATTTTTATAACAATTCATGGTATGTTATTTACAATATTACATGGAATTTTTTTAGATTTACCTGTTGAACGATTAAATGAAGTTAATCAAGAAATTGTAAGAGGATGTTCGCTTTCGTTGTTTGAATTTGATGGAAAAAAACATAAAATAGATTTCATTGGGAAAGATTGTTTTTTAACACCTTTAAAAGAAAAAATTAGTTATAAATAAAAAAGATTAGTTTAACGATCATAAACTAATCTTTTTTACATCCATTGAATTTTTGATTCAGTATGATTTTTAATACGTTTGATATTATCTTTATGTCTATAAACTAATAAGATAACAGCTACAAGCATGCATAATTTTGCTGTTATGGACACCGCTAGAAACGGTGTAATACATAAAACAATCAAAGCAGTAGAAATTGAAGATAAAGATACATATTTTGAAATTTTTAAAACAAGTAAAAATACAACAATAGCAACAACTGCATATAATGGTTCAATACATAAAAAATAACCTAGACTTGTTGAAACAGCTTTCCCTCCTCGAAATTCAGCAAAGATAGGATAACAATGTCCAAAAATACATGCTAATCCAGCGATATATTTAATATTAGGATTTAAATTGAATTTTAAAGATAAATAACTACTTAAATAAAATATAATAACTGCTTTAAGAGCATCTAGTACAATTACAGAAATACCTGCTTTTTTTCCTAAGACTCTGCCAGCATTTGTTCCTCCTAAATTGCCCGAGCCACTTTCTCTAACATCCGTATTATAAAATACTTTTCCAATAACAAGGGCAAAGGGGATAGAACCGTATAAATAACCTAATAGAATCAATAATATTTCATACATTTTTATCACCAAGCTAAATTATACAGTTATCCTATAAAAATGCAATTAAACTTTGAAAAAAAACAAGAGTATTGATATAATAGTTCAAGTATAACAAAAGGAGTGATTATATGGCAAAAAAGAATACATATGATGAGTCCAATATACAGATTCTAGAAGGATTAGAAGCAGTTAGAAAAAGACCTGGTATGTATATTGGATCTACAGATAGTAGAGGATTACATCATTTAGTTTGGGAAATTGTTGATAATGCAATAGATGAAGCTCTTTCTGGATATGGTAATTTAATAGAAGTCACTATTTGTAAAGATAATAGTATTATGGTACAAGATCATGGACGTGGAATGCCAACAGGTATGCATGCTTCAGGAAGGCCAACAACAGAAGTTATTTTGACAATTCTTCATGCAGGGGGTAAATTCTCTGAAGATGGTGGTTATAAGACTTCGGGAGGACTTCATGGAGTAGGTGCTTCTGTTGTTAATGCACTTTCTCATTGGTTAGAAGTGACTGTTTGTAGAGATGGAAAGATTTTTAAGCAACGTTTTGAAGATGGCGGAGAAACAATAAGAAAATTAACAGTTATTGGAAAAACAAAAGAAACGGGAACATTGATTCATTTTTTACCAAATGATCAAATTTTTTCAACAATAGAATTTAATTATAAAACAATTAGTGAAAGACTAATGGAAAGTGCTTTTTTATTAAAAGGCATCAAAATTGTTTTAAAAGATGAAAGAACTGGAAAAATGGATGAATTCCATTTTGAAAATGGATTAGAAGCATTTATTGATTATTTAAATACTAATAAAGATGTACTTCATCCAACAATTTCTATTGAAGGTGAACAAAATGGGATGGAAGTAGATATTGCTTTACAATTTACTTCTGGATATCAAGAAACGACATTATCATTTGTTAACCTTGTAAGAACGGGTGATGGTGGAACACATGAAACAGGTTTTAAATCTGGACTTACAAAAACATTCAATGATTATGCGAGAAAATATGGTCTATTAAAAGAAAAAGATAAAAATTTAGAAGGAAATGATGTACGAGAAGGGCTTTCAGCGATTATTTCCATTAAAGTTCCTGAACATTATTTACAATTTGAAGGGCAAACAAAATCAAAATTAGGAACACCAGAAGCTAGAAATATTGTAGATAGTATCGTATATGAAAAATTATCTTATTTCTTAGAAGAAAATAAAGAAATTGCAGATAATCTTGTTAAAAAAATGATTAAAGCTGCTCAAGTAAGGGATGCAGCAAGAAAAGCAAGAGAAGCAGCAAGAAAAGGAAAAGGTGCAAGACAAGAAAGAATATTAAGTGGGAAATTAGCTCCTGCTCAAACTAAAAATAAAAAGAAAAATGAACTTTATTTAGTCGAAGGGGATTCTGCCGGAGGTAGTGCTAAACAAGGACGAGATAGAAAATATCAAGCAATTTTACCTTTAAGAGGAAAAGTTTTAAATAGTGAAAAAGTATCCTTACAAGATATTTTGAAAAATGAAGAACTTGCGACATTAATCAATACTATTGGTGCTGGATTTGGTGCAGATTTTAAAGTTGAAGATAGTCATTATGATAAAGTTATTATTATGACGGATGCAGATACGGATGGGGCTCATATCCAAATATTATTATTAACTTTCTTCTATCGCTATATGAAAGATTTGATTACAGCAGGGAAAGTTTATATTGCTCTTCCACCTCTTTATAAAGTATCTAAAAAAAGTGGAAAAAAAGAAGAGGTTATTTATTGTTGGGAAGATTATGAACTTGAAGATGCTAAAAAGAAAATTGGCAGAGGATACAATGTTCAACGTTATAAAGGTCTAGGGGAAATGAATGCTTCTCAATTATGGGAAACGACCATGGATCCCGAAACAAGAACCTTGATTCAAGTTTCAATTGATGATGCTGCTGTGGTTGAACGTAATGTGACTGTTTTAATGGGTGATAAAGTTGAGCCAAGACGTGAATGGATTGAACAAAATGTACAATTTACATTAGAAGATAATTATCAAATTTAGGAGGTTTTTATGTCTGATAAAAAAATTGTAATGAATTTAGAAGCAATCATGGGTGATCGCTTTGGAAAATATTCAAAATATATTATTCAAGAACGTGCACTTCCTGATGTACGTGATGGATTAAAACCTGTTCAACGTAGAATTCTTTATTCAATGAATAAAGAAGGAAATACGGCTAATAAACCTTATCGTAAGTCGGCAAAAACGGTAGGGAATGTTATTGGTAATTATCATCCTCATGGTGATAAGTCAGTTTATGATGCAATGGTTCGTCTTTCGCAAGAATGGAAAATCAGAGCACCATTAATTGATATGCAAGGAAATAATGGATCAATTGATAATGATCCTGCTGCAGCTATGCGTTATACAGAGGCTAGACTTTCACCAATTGCAAGTGAATTATTAAGAGATTTAGATAAAGATACTGTATTAATGTCTTTAAACTTTGATGATACAGAGTATGAACCAACGGTTTTACCAGCTGCATATCCTAATCTTTTAGTCAATGGATCTACTGGAATATCAGCTGGATATGCAACAGATATTCCACCACATAATTTACAAGAAGTTATTGATGCAACAATTCATCGAATTAAATATCCTCATTGTCATTTAGATAAATTAATGGAATTTATCAAAGGGCCTGATTTTCCTACAGGCGCTATTGTTGAAGGATTAGATGGTATTAAAAAGGCCTTTGAAAAAGGAAAAGGAAAAGTTATTGTTCGAGCAAAAACTGAAATTATTGAAGAAAAAAACATGAATCAAATTGTGGTTACTGAAATTCCTTATGAAGTCAATAAAGCTGAATTAGTAAGAAAAATTGATGAGATTCGTTTTAATAAGAATATTGATGGTATTTTAGAAGTAAGAGATGAATCAGACAGAGAAGGTTTGAGAATTGTTATTGATTTGAAAAAGACTGTAAATGTTCAAAATACTCTCAATTATTTTTATAAAAATACCGATTTACAAAAAAACTATAACTATAATATGGTAGCTATTAAGGATAAAAGACCGGTTTTAATGGGAATTGAAGAAATTCTAGATGGTTATATTGATCACCAAATTGATGTTGTAACACGAGCAAGTTTATATGATTTAAATAAAGCAAATGAACGTTTGCATATTGTTGATGGGTTAATTAAAGCAATTTCTATTTTAGATGATGTTGTTAAAACAATTCGTGCGTCAAAAGATAAAAGCGATGCAAAAAACAATTTAATAAAACAATATGCATTTTCTGAAAAGCAAGCAGAAGCAATTGTGATGCTACAACTTTATCGATTGACTAATACTGATATTGTTTCTTTACAAGAAGAAAAAGCAGAACTTGAAAAACGTGTTCAAAGATTGAATGAAATATTAGAAAGTGATGATGTTTTACGACAAGTCATCATTAAACGTCTTAAAGAAATCAAACAAAAATATCCTATGCCTCGTTTAACACAAATTAAAGAAGAAGTTAGTGAAATTAAAATTGATGAAAAAGCTATGATTATTTCTGAAGATATTTATGTATCTGTTACTAGAGATGGTTATATTAAACGTATTTCACAAAGATCAATGAAAGCAAGTACGAATATTCCATTTGGTAAAAAAGAAGATGATATTCTTATTTCTTTACATCATGCAAATACTTTAAATCATATATTATTATTTACTAATAAAGGAAATTATTTATTTGTACCAGTTCATAAAATAGAAGAATTTAAATGGAAAGATTTAGGTAAACATGTAAGTTATCTTGTAAAAGTAGGTGCAGATGAAAAAATTATTTCTTCAATTCTTGTTCAAGATTTTAATTTACCTCTTTATGTTTTAATGGCAACAAAAAATGGTCAAATCAAAAGGACACTTTTAAAAGATTTTGAAGTTTCTAGATATTCAAAAGCAATCACATGCATGAAAGTAAAAGAACAAGATACTATGATTTGTGCTTTACTTACTGATAACCAACAAGGAATATTTATTGTTTCTAAAGCTGGCTATGGTGGATTATATAGTGAACAAGAAGTATCGATTGTTGGTTTAAAAGCTGCAGGTATAAAAGCTCTTAATTTAAAAAATGATTCAATAGCAGCGGTTGATGTGTTTGATCCTTTAGAAAATTATTCAGTATTGATTCTTAGTGAAGACGGTCAAATGAAACGTTTAAAATTGAATGATATACCAGCGTGTAAACGTACAACTAAAGGAACAACATTGTATAAAAATTTAAAAACGAAAACAATTTATGTAAAGAATGCATTTGTACTTTCATCTAAAGAAAGTGCTTCTGTCTATACTTCAAAATCTAAAGAGTATACATTTAAGCCAACAGATTTCAATAACGCTTCATTAGAATCAAGATTTTCATCGTTTATTAAGTTAGAAAAAGACGAAACTATTTTATGGAGTCAAATAAATCGAGTAATCACAACAAATGATTACGATGTAAAACAAGAAAATCAAAATTTACAAAGTGGTGTTATTGAATTAAAAGAAAGTAAAGAAAAAACTTTATTAGATGATTTTGATATTCAAGAAGTTCCTATTAAAAAAGAAACATCTAATTCAAAAAAGAAAAATACAATTAAATATGAAAAGATTACGTTAGAAGATATTTTAAATGATGATGAATTTTAAAAGAAGGATGATTGATTATCCTTCTTTTTCTTGTAAATAACATTTTAATAATTTAATTAATGCTCTTTTTTCTATTCGAGAAATATAAGAACGTGAAATGTGATACTCTTTAGCAATTTCTTTTTGGGTCATTTTTTTAGATGAATTTAGACCATAGCGTTTTATTAAAATATCTTTTTCTTTTGAAGTTAATACATCAAAACATTGAATAAGCTTTTGAAGATTATCAGCATCATATATTTGATCTAAAATAGGTTTTTCCTTATTATCAATTAAATCTTCTAAAACAACTTCACTTCCATCTTTATCAACTCCAATTACTTCATTTAAAGAAACTTCTTGATTTATTTTTTTTGCTGATCTTAAATGCATTAGAATTTCATTTTCTATACATTTTGAAGCATAAGTTGCTAATTTGGTTTTTTTATCAATACTGTAACTATCGATGGCTTTAATAAGTCCAATAGTGCCAATTGAAATGAGATCTTCTTGCAAATCTCTATTGTTATTATATTTTTTGGCAATATGGGCAACAAGCCTAAGATTCTTTTCAATAAGTAGATCTCTGGCGGCTTTATCGCCATTACATTTTTTTTGTAAGTAAAATTGTTCTTCTTTGAAAGTGAGTGGTAAATCAAAAGTTTTAGACTTGATATAAGATATAAAGTAAGCATTATTCAATAATGAAAGTAATAAAGAAAATATGTTGATCACCTCATTATAATTAATGCTATTTTTGACAAAAAATGATAAATAAAATTAATATTTCTTTTGCTTAACATTTCTTTAAAAATCAAGTATAATAGAGTACAATTGTTATGTGATAAAGAGAGGTAATTTATGGAAGAGTTAAGATGTTACGGCTGTGGAGCTATTATTCAAAGTGAAGATGAAAAAAAGATTGGTTTTGTTCCTAAAAATGCACTAGATCGAAGTCAAGTATTATGTAAAAGATGTTTTCGTTTAAAAAACTATCATCAATTACAAGCAACAAATTTATCAGATGATGATTTTCTTGAAATTTTGAATAAAATTGGAGAAAAGGATTGTTTAGTTGTTTATCTTGTTGATTTATTTGATTTCAATGGAAGTTTAATTCAAGGATTGGTTCGTCATATTAATTATAATGATGTCATTGTTGTTGGTAATAAGAGGGATATTTTACCTCGTTCAATCAAAGATACGAAAATTATTCATTGGTTGAGAAGGCAACTTAAATTAGAGGGAATTAAACCGTTAGATGTGTTACTTACAAGTGGAAAAAAGAATTATCATTTAGATGAATTAATGCAAATGATTGATCAATATAGAAAAGGTAGAGATGTTTATGTTGTAGGAGTTACTAATGTTGGTAAATCATCTTTAATCAATTCTTTATTGAAAGCCTATAGTGATGTTCAAGATAATTTAATTACAACTAGTGAGTTTCCTGGTACAACATTGGATCTTATTGAAATTCCATTAGATGAAAATTCGTCCATTTATGATAGTCCAGGTATTGTCAATAGACATCAAATAGCACATCTTATTGATGAAAATACATTAAAAGATATTTTACCACAAAGTGAATTACGACCTGTTAATTATCAGTTGAATTGTAAACAAACTTTATATTTTGGTGGATTAGCACGTTTAGATTTTTTAAATGGTTCAAAAACATCAATGACATGTTATTTTCATAGAAGATTGCAAATTCACCGTACAAAATTAGAAAATGCGGATGCTCTTTATAATCGACATAAAACATTAAAACCTGAAGTTGAAGAATTAAAAGATATTCAATCATTTAAAACATATCAATTTAGATTACCTGAAAATAAAGTCGATGTTGTTATTTCAGGATTAGGATTTGTGACAATTCATTGTCCAAATGCATTAATAGAAGTGAAAGCTCCCAAACAAGTTGGAGTCTTTATAAGAGAAGCGTTAATTTAAAGGAGGATATATTATGTTAACTGGAAAACAAAAAAGATTTTTAAGACATGAAGCGCATCATTTAAACGCTATTTTTCAAATTGGAAAAGATGGTTTACATGAAAATCAAATTATTGGAATTGATGAAGCTTTAGAATCAAGAGAACTTATTAAAGTAAAAATTTTAGAAAGTTGTCAACAAGATAAAAATGAAATCGCACAAGAATTATCTTTAAAAACTGATGCTGAAGTTGTTCAAATATTAGGGCGTACAATCATTTTATACCGTGAAAGCGAAAAGGAAATTTATCGTTTACCATGAAAATAGGAATTTTTGGAGGCTCTTTTGATCCTATTCATTTAGGTCATACAAGAATCATTAATGAAGCAATTATAGCTCTTCAACTTGATAAGATGTTAATTGTACCTACCAAACACAATCCTTGGAAAGAAGACAGTGTTGCAAATAATCAACAACGTATAGAAATGATTCAAATTGCTCTTAAAGATAATTCAAAATGTGAAGTTTGTACATTAGAAATTGATCGACAAGATAATAAAAAAAATTATACGATAGATACAATTAAAGAATTAAAAAAAATATATAAAAATGATCAGCTCTATTTTATGATGGGAATGGATCAGGCAAGCCAATTTGATAAATGGAAATCTGCTAAAGAAATTAGTGAACTTGTTCAATTAGTAGCTTTTAATCGAAAAGGATATCAAAAAAATGATGTTTTAAATGATTATCATTTTGAATTTATTCAAGCTGATTCAACGGCTGAATCAAGCACTCAATTTAAAGAGGGAAATAAAGAAATCGTTGATCGAAATGTTTATACATATGCATTTCAAAATGGCTTATATTTAGAAAATTTTGTTTCAGGATATATGAGCGAAAAAAGATTTAAGCATACATGTTCTGTTGCAAAACTTGCTAGAGAATTTGCTGTTGAAAATGGAATTGATGGTAAAAAAGCATATATTGCAGGAATGTTGCATGATATTGCCAAAGAAATGGATAAAAAACAAGAAGATGATTTGATGGAAAAGTATTTTAGTAAATATGTTGATAAACCAAGAGCAATTTATCATCAATGGTTATCAACATATTTAGCACAAAAAGATTTTATGATTGAAGATGCTGAAATATTACAAGCAATTCGTCATCACACAACAGCTTCAACAAACATGTCCTTGTTAGATATGTGCGTATATTGTGCAGATAAACTTGATCCTTTAAGAGGATATGATTCTTCAAAACAAATTGCATTATGTAAGGAAGATATCATAGAAGGTTTTAAAGGAGAACTAAAGAATTTTTATAAATTTTCGAAGAAGAAAAATAGACCTATTGATGAATGTTTTTTTGATGTTTATCAAGTATATTGTAAAGGAGATTTAAATGGATAAATTAAAAACAATTGTAAAAGTATTAGATGAAAAATTAGCAGAGGATATTGTTGTTATTGATATGTCAATTGACAGTCCTATTTGTGATTATTTTGTAATTGCAAGTGCAAGTAACGAAAGATTACTTCTTGCATTAAAAGATCATATTGAAGATGCTTGTGATAAAGAAAGATACTATGTAAAAAATATTGAAGGTAGAAAAAATTGTAAATGGATTCTAATGGATTACGGTGATATTGTTGTTCATTTATTTGATCCAGAAGAAAGAAAAAATTATGGAATTGAAAAACTATGGTCTGATAAGCCATTTGTTCAAGTAGAGGATATTTTATAATGTCGTACGAAGCATTTGCCTATTATTATGATAGTTTAATGGATCAAAATTTTTATAATGATTATATTCAATTTATTAATGAGCATGTAAAAGATTATCAAACTGTATTAGAGCTTGGATGTGGTACAGGAGAAATTGCAATACGTTTGGCTCATTTAGGAAAACAAGTTTGTGCTACAGATATTTCAAAAGATATGTTAGAGGTTGCTAAATACAAATGTATTGATTTTAAAGTGGATGTGATGTTATCACGTATTGATATGTGTGATTTTGCAGTTGATAGTCAATTAGATCTTATTCTTTGTTTATGTGATTCTTTAAATTATGTTATTGATTTAAAAAATGTAAAACAAGTATTTGAAAATACGTATAATGCTTTAAAAGAAGATGGATCATTTATTTTTGATATTGATTCTATGTATAAAATGGAAACAATTTTAAAAGATTATGATGAAGAAAATGATGAAGATGATTTTTATTTTCATTGGCATGTTGATCGTATCAGTAAAGGATATGTAAAACATAGTGTAGAAATTATTGATAAAGTAGAAAATGATCGAGTTTATGAAGAACATTATCAAAAAACGTATGATGTTGAAACCTATATTGAATTATTAGAAAAAATTGGTTTTAAAAACATTAAGTTATATAGTGATTTTTCTAAATATGATACTGAATGTGAAAGAGTTATATTTGTATGTCAAAAGGGGTGATTTTATGATAGGTATTATTGGAGCAATGGAAGAAGAAGTAAAGGCTTTGTTAGATAAAACAGAAGATATTCATGAAAATAAAATTTTAGATTGTGTTTTTTACGAAGGAAAAATAGATAATAAACAAGTCGTTATTTTACAAGGTGGAATAGGAAAAGTAAATTCTGCTATTTGTGTAACATTATTACTTACAAATTATGACATTGACTATGTTATTAATATTGGTTCTGCTGGTGGTTTAAAGGATTATCAAAATGTTGGTGATGTTGTAATTTCTAGTCATGTAGCATATCATGATGTTGATTTAACAGCTTTTGGGCGCCCTATGGGTGAATTACCAGAACTTCCTGTATTCATTCCTGCAGATGAAAATTTGGTTAATAAAGCAAAAGATATTCTTCATAAAATGAATATTCATGAAAATGTTGGATTAATTGTTTCTGGAGATCAATTTATTGCTCAAGAAGGACAAGTTTCTAAAATAAAAAAAGATTTTCCAAATGCATTATGTTCAGAAATGGAAGCTTCTGCAATAGGACATACTTGTTATAAATTTGGAGTTCCTTTTATTATAACAAGATCTTTATCGGATGTTTATGGTCATGGTGAATCTTCTATGCAATTTGATGAATATTTAAAAATTGCTAGTGAAAATTCGGCTAAATTATGTGTTGAATTAGTAAAAGCCTAAGGAGGTTTTTTATGAAAAAAAGAGAAGATATAGAATTATTAGCTCCTGCAGGGAGCTTTGAAGCATTAGTCGCTGCTGTTCAAAATGGCGCTAATGCTATTTATTTAGGTGGCCAAAAATTTGGGGCACGAGCGTTTGCTCATAATTTTGATTATACTGCATTAAAAGAGGCTGGAGATTATTGTCATTTAAGAAATGTTAAATTATATGTTACTGTAAATACTCTTTATAATAATGCAGAAATCGATGAAATTTTTGATTATTTAAAATATCTTTACCATATTGGTGTAGATGCTCTTATTATTCAAGATATGGGGCTTTTTTCTCTTATTAAAAATCATTTTCCTGATATAGAGATACATATGTCAACACAAGCAAGTGTTAGAAATATTGAAGGAGTCAAATATTTTGCTAAACAAAATATAGATCGTGTTGTACTTGCAAGAGAAATGAACATTCGTGAAATTGAAGAAATATGTCATAATTGTTCAATTGATATTGAAGTATTTGTTCATGGTGCATTATGCATGTCATATTCTGGTCAATGTTTAATGTCATCAATGATTGCTAAAAGAAGTGGGAATAAAGGCGAATGTGGTCAACCGTGTAGATTGCCGTATTCTTTATTAGAAGATAATAAAATAATCAAAAAACAAAAATACTTATTATCACCAATGGATCTATGTACAATTGAAAAAGTACCTAAACTTATTGATGCGGGTATTAAATCATTTAAAATAGAAGGACGTATGAAAAGACCTGAATATGTTGGTGAAGTCGTAAAAGCATATCGTCAAGCTATAGATTATTATTTTGATCAAAAAAATTACACGCCTGATATTTTACAGATGAAAAAAGTATTTAATAGAGGATTTACACAGGGATTTCTATTTCAAGATTATCTTAATCTAGCACAAGATATACCTGGAAACCAAGGCATCAAAATTGGTAAAATGATTAATTATTCTAAAAAAAGAAAAATGCTGGATATTAAGTTATCAGATACCCTTTATCAAAATGATCGTATTTATTTTCCTAAAAATGATTTTACACGTACAATTACTAAATTATATAAAAATAATCGATTAGTTAATACTGCATATCAAGGTGATCTTGTTTCTATTGAAATGGATCAGTTATTGGATTTTCAAGATATTTATAAGGTTGTTGATGCAAAAATTGTTGAAGAAAATAGTAAATATATAAAAAATGAACATATTAAATTACCAATTCAAATGAAAGTTTTTGGGTTAATTGGTTTACCATTACAATTAACAGTGATTTATAAAAATAAAAAAATTAGTGTTAAAAGCGATCAATACATTGAAAAAGCGCAAAACGTACCTTTAACAAATGAAAGAATAAAAGAACAATTATCTAAATTAGGAAATACAATTTTTTATTTAGAAAAATGTTCAATACGTTTTCCAAATGATGGAATTGTTTCCATTAAGGAATTAAATAATTTAAGAAGAGTGGCTATTGATGAACTTGAAAAAGAAATGTTAGATATATCTTTTAGAAAGATGAATGATTTAGAACAATTTAATTGCCTTTCTAAAAAAAGAGAAGATCATAAGAAAATAGCAATTCAAGTATCTGATATTTCTCAACTTGAACAGCTTGATTTGCATGGTGTTGAGCAAGTATTTGTACCTTTTTACCAATATCAAGCGCAATGCGATAAATATATACCTTATGTGCCATTTTTATATGATGAACAAGATTTTATTGAATTTTTAAATAGTGTTTATTATCAAAAGTGTCAATCAATTCAAGTGAATGATTTTGGTGCATTGAATCTTGTTAATGATAAAAATATAGTCTTAGGATATCATATGAATATTACAAATAATAAAGCAATTCAAGAATTCAATTTACCATTTGTTATTTCTTATGAAGCATCGAAAAATGATATACAATCTTTTAAAACAAATCAGGACATTTATTTTACAGCTTACTCACAAATTATTAATATGAATTTAAAACATTGTATTATTTCAAATCATTATTTTTCTAGAAAACAAAAAGGCTGTCATTTGTGTAAACAACATCAATATTGTTTAAAAGATAGAAAAGAAATGAATTTTAAAATAGTAACAGATCAATACTGTAATAATTATGTTTTACATACGCATCGTTTTTACTTTGATAAAATCAATGATCTAAATGTGGATTATATTTTATTAAATTTTTTAGATGAAACATCTCAAGAAATTCAAACAATTGTTAATGATTATCTTAATATTACAAAACATTTATTATCTAAAAATAAGAATAATTATGATATTTTTCAAGGATATTTTCCCCAAACACACAGTCAGCCATAAAATAAACATCATCGGGCGTTTTCACGCCGATCATGTCCCAGAAATGCCCCGGCAGGCGGAAATATTCCATGCCCGCAGGCAAAGGCGCATCGGCGATATCCTGCCCTTTGGAGGGGGTTGCCATGAGGAATTTATTCCGCAGCTTCTTGAAGGGATAGCCGCCGTAAAGGAAGGATGGCTCAAGCATCGGGTGCTCCACAATCGCCAACTCCATGGGTGTGGTATAGACGGCGCAGTTAAGCCGATTCTGCAGCAGAGTATTGCCGCCGTCATGGTCGGCGTTGGAATGGGTGTTGATGATTGCGGTCAGCTTCCAGCCCTGTGCATCCAGAATTTTCTGGATTTTTCTGCCGGCATCCTTATCGTTTCCGCTGTCGATCAGCCAGACATCGTCATCACTTACGCGATAAACACCGATTTTGGAAGGGGCATTGATGTAATAGGTATTTTCTGCGACCTGCACCAGTTCATACATGGGCAAAACCTCCTTTGCTTTTGTTTCTGTGGGACTCTGTCCCACGCCCTGCAAGGGGATAATCCCCTTGACCTTATTTGCAAAAACTGCGTTTTTGCGAGGAATTATTGAAATTTCCCACACAAAACGCAGTTTTGTGTCAGTATAGGGTTCTTAGGGGATTATCCCCTAAGTGGGGTTTGGGGCAAAGCCCTCAAGGTCTTTAAGGTGTTTAGTTCATGGAATCCGTAGAGCCGATGACATTTTTGATTTTGTCCTCAACCAGCTCCTGAATCAGTGCTCTGCCTGCGCCCAGATAGCCGCGAGGGTCAAATGCCGCAGGCTCATCCCCGAAGGATTTGCGAACAGCAGCAGTCATTGCCAGTCTCAGGTCAGTATCCATGTTGATTTTGCAGACAGCCATGGAAGATGCCTTGCGCAGCATTTCCGCAGGAATCCCTTTTGCGCCCGCAATGTTTCCGCCGTATTCGTTGCACATCGCAACACATCTCTGGTCAACAGAGGATGCACCGTGCAGAACGATGGGGTAGTTATGGAAGCCTGCCGCCTCCAGCTTTTCTGTGATGGTTGCCAGTCTGTCAAAGTCCAGCTTTGCCTCGCCCTTGAATTTATAAGCACCATGGCTTGTGCCGATGGCAATGGCAAGGGAATCCACACCGGTGCGTTTTACGAAATCAACTGCCTGATTGGGATCAGTGTAGGTTGCATGTGCCGCATCTACGTTAACCTCATCCTCAACGCCTGCCAGCTTGCCCAGCTCTGCCTCAACCACGATGCCTCTTTCGTGGGCGTATTCTACGATTTTCTTTGTCTGTGCTACGTTTTCCTCATACTCCAGATGGGAACCGTCAAACATGACAGATGTGAAACCGTATTCGATACAGTCTTTACATACTTCAAAATCAGAGCCGTGATCCAGATGCAGTGCAATATCCAGACCGGTTTCTTCGATTGCGGCATCCACCATTGCCTTCAGATATTTGGGATGTGCATACTTTAGCGCAGATTTGGAAACCTGCAGGATGACAGCGGAATTCTGCGCCTTTGCCGCAGCTACGACACCTTGGATGATTTCCATGTTATTGATGTTGAACGCACCGATGGCATAGCCGCCCTCAAATGCCTTTTCAAACATTTTTTTTGTTGTTACCAAAGCCATATAAAGACACCTCTCTTGAATTATTTTGGGTTTGCATTTAGCATTGCCTTATATTAGAATTATAATACGGTAATAGATTTGTGACAAGGCATTTGCACGGAAAAGATTGGGGGCATGGAAAAATGAAAGCAATTCTGGCGATTCTGACAGTTCTGGGGATAGACCTTTCCTCGAAGGAGTGGGCAGAGAAAAACCTGCCGCTCAATAAAAAACGGGAAATTGTCAAAGATCACCTCTATTTCTGGCACATAAAGAACAGAGGCATAGCATATAATAGATTCAGCGGAAGAAGAAAGGGAATCCTTCTTGCCACGGGCGTGCTGCTTGCCTTTTACGGCGGTCTGCTGGTGCGGATTTTACGCGGCAAAGG
>ENA-OPCD01001519-OPCD01001519.1-human-gut-metagenome-genome-assembly--contig:-NODE-1519-length-17754-cov-3.126730_pt1 | contig 17754 bp, 12 predicted proteins | sample MGYA00241560_ERZ501471 | MGnify/ENA primary metagenome ERZ501471 (study PRJEB25962, sample SAMEA2042578) | human gut metagenome | biome: human gut; feature: human-associated habitat; material: faeces...
TGATTTTTATGGACTTGCAATGGGCTGTGGTGAAAATGAGGTCACCGTAGCGAATCGCCCGGGACCACTTGGTTTTCAGGGAGTCACCGTTGGGGATGACCTGAATTTTTTTTGGTGCCATAAATCGTTACCTCCTTAAATCATTGCAGCATTGCGTCAAATACGAACGGTTACCAGTCGGCTCCGGCCTGTTTCCGATTTGCACAATAGGACCAGAGCCCGCCGGCGGTGATGAGGGCAGCGCCCACGATGGTGGACAGGGATAGTGATTCATCCAGCAGGAGATATCCCAAGATTGCGGAAAAGATGATGCCGGAGTAGTCATAGATGCTCACTTCCGCTGCTGGGGCCTTTTGATAGGCATAGGTCAGGCCGACCTGGCCGCCGGCACCGAAGATGCCGATGAGAATCAGCATCATGAGATCCCGGGGGGTGGGGACCACAAAACTGGGAATCATCAAAAGACCGGCGGCAATGGTACTGAACAGGGAGAAGTGGAAGATCACGGTCATGGGATTCACCTGGCCGCGGCAAAAGGCAATCATGGTATAGGCAAGACCGCTGCTGACCGCAGTCAAAAGGGCCAGTACCAGAGGCAGTGTGTTGGAGTCAAAGGAGGGGCGCATGGCCGCGACAGCTCCGGCAAGACAGAGCAAAATGACCGGGATCTGCACTTTGGAGATCCGTTCCCGCAGGATCAGCAAAGCAAACAGGCTCACCCAGATGGGAGAGGTGCGGTTGAGCACGGCAATATCGGCCTGCCGGGCGCCGGCTGTGGCATAAAAGAGCATGACCACGCCGATGAAACCGAAAAACGACCGGGCCAGCAGGGCTGGCTGGTATTTTCGACCGCCCAGCAGCGGCAGGTGACTGCGCTGCAGCAGGACAAAGGAGATTGCCATGCTAATGAGGTTGCGGCAAAAGACCTGTTCCATGGTGCCGATATTGGTGGCGGAGAGTTTGACCACCGCCTGCATCAGGGAAAAGGATAGGGCGGAGAGCAGCATCAGCACCACTGCCCATGGCAGCGCCAACATCGGCGCCTGCTAAAACGGGAGCGTCATTTATACCATCACCGACAAACATCACTCCACCATATTGTTTGCGTAAGCGGCCCAACTCATTGAGTTTATCCTGCGGCAGAAGCTTAGCTCTTACTTCGTCAATTCCAGCAGCACGTGCCACTGCCTGTGCGCTTTCTGCCGCATCACCTGTAAGCATGGCTGTAGTTAAATTCATCTTTTTAAGGGAGGTAACAGCAGCTACCGCATCCTCTTTCAATGTATCATCAATAATTATTTGTCCTAAATACTTTCCGGCTCTGGCAACCAGCACTTCCGTACCATAATTATCTTCTTCCCTAACAGAAAAATCAATTTCAAACCGTTCTAACAATTTTTTATTGCCACACAAAATTTTTCCATCTGAAACCTCGACAACTAATCCTTCACCGGCAATTTCTTCAAATGTTTGCGGCCGTTCGAGTTTCAACTCACGTTCTTTGGCCGCATTTACTATACTTGTAGCAATCGGATGACTGGAAACAAGTTCTGCGGAGGCACAAAGCTTCAACAGCTCATCTTCTTCCATGCCACTTACCGGAACCAGCTTTTGAACAACAAAATTCCCTTTGGTCACAGTACCTGTTTTATCCATAACCACTGCTTTAACATTTTTCAGGGCTTCTATTGTAACGCCGCCCTTAAAAAGAATTCCATATTTCGAGCCGGCTCCAATTCCTGAAAAAAACGCCAAAGGCACGCTCAGCACCAGTGCACATGGGCAGCTGATAACCAGAAATGTTAAGGCTGTATAAGTCCAATATTCCCAATTTCCTGTTATAAAGCCGGGTATCACAGCAGTTAAAACAGCTACTGCCACAACAAACGGAGTATAGATACGCGCAAAACGTGTTATAAACCTGTCTAACTGTGGTTTGCTGGCAGCAGCATTTTCTACAGAGTCTAAAATTTTGGTGACCATAGATTCAGCCAGGACTTTTTCTACTCTGATTTTCAGCATCCCTGACGTATTAATACAACCAGAAATAACTTCATCGCCAAAACTGCGTTTTACCGGCACAGGTTCTCCTGTCACCGGAGAAGTATCAAGCAGGCTTTCACCTTCTATAACTACTCCATCCAAAGGAATACGATCACCGGCACGTACCAGTAAAATGTCACCAACATTGGCTTCCTCTGCCGGGATAACACGCACATCTTCACCAATCAGCAAATTAACTACTTCCGGACGCATATCGACAGCTTCCATAATCTGACCACGACTTTTTTCAACCGCACGATGCTCAAAATATTCTCCGATACGATAAAACAGCATAACTCCAACAGCTTCTTCATATTGATTGATAGCAAAAGCACCTAAAGTAGCTACTGTCATCAGGAAGTTTTCATCAAAAACCTGTCCCTTCGTACTATTTTTTAAAGCGGTTAAAACAATCCTTCCGCCCAAGAGAATATATGCGGCAACAAGACAGTAAATATGATAAGCTTCCGGCACGAGTCCGGTAATTTCGCTGATTATAAACAAAATTCCGCCAAACACTATTTCTGCCAGTGAACGCTGTTCATCCGACATTGAAAGTATTCCACCGCTTTTTTTACGCTGATTAATATTTTCAGCCAATACCGGCTTTCCTATACGTTCAACTACTTTTACACCTGCTTCGATCGTACTGCAAATTGCCTGGACCTGTGGCAGCAATTGTGCGTGATTCTTCGCTGTCAGCCGCAGTTGTTTCGTAGCATAAGTTATCGTTGCAGCAGAAACATCCGGCAAATCATTGATAGCCTTCTCCATTTTTGCGGCACAATTGGCACAGCCCAGGTTCTCTAACAGGTATACCTTGCTTTCAAAGTTGAACGGCATCATCCCACTGCGTGGCACAACTTCTACATCCGATTCTATAGAAGCACAGATTTCACGAATGGCCGGCAGCAATACCTCGTGATTTTTGGCCGATAGACGCAGCTGTTTTGTTACAAAACTTACTGAAGCATATTCTACTCCAGGCAATTCTTTAATCTTATATTCCATTTTGGCGGCACAGTTGGCACAACCCAGATTTTTTAAAGCATAAACTCGTTTTATACAATCAGCATCAGGCATTCTGCAGATACAATTTTCCAAGCTTTCACCACAAACATCGCAATATTCCTCATGTGGATGGCAGAGCTCACATTGACAGTCATCTGCATGCCCGGGCACATGATGATCATGCCCACAGCCACAGGCTGCATCATGGTCATGGCCGCTTTCTCCTTTGTGATAATGTTCGTGTCCGCAGCCACAGGCTGAATTATCGTTATGGCCGCTTTCATCTTCGTGATGATGATCATGTCCGCAGCCCTGACTGTTATGTTCATGTAAATTTTCTAAAGCATGCTGTGTTTTACTCATTTTCCAGCCTCCTTACTTTTACTGTAATCTTATTATAACACATGAGCAAATATTCATATATAGTTTTTTGAAAAATTTTACAAAACTTTTGAGAAAAATAATACAGGCAGCTTCCATTCATTTAATATGGAAACTGCCTGTTAAAATAGCCTTAATCTTTCTCAAAATACCTGCTTCAGTTACTGCAAATTTAGAAGGTTACCTGTAAACGATTCCAAATAATCTGAGAATCACGTCCGCTTTCTTTACCTTCCAAATCATAGTAATCCAAATTATAAACCATATTCTTGGCCAAAGTATAATTTATACCAACACCATAACCTTTAAAGCCTTCTTTAGTGAAGTATCCCCAGTCACCAGCTTTCATCGTATGAGCAATAAATGTACCTGCCCCCTGATCATAATAATTTCCCCAAAGTCCCCAGGTCCCCTGTTTGGCGGCCTTGGCACCCTTATAAGCAGCACTGATGACAAAGCCGTCCGTATCAGCACCTTTTTCAACAGCTTTATCAGAAATATCAGAATTAAGATACATCGCCCCTAAAATAAAGTCACCAAAATTATAATTTGCCCCTGCATTCCAGACCGCGTTATTAGAAATTTTCGTAAACCCGGCATCTAAATCTTCAAATCTATCATAACCGGCATCTAAATCCAAGCGGCCGATTTTACCAGATAAACTGGCGCCATAGGCCTTATCTGCCATATAACCGGAATCTTTTTCAGTAATTTGCCCCCAATAGCCGCTAATTTTTACATTTTTACCATATGTTAACTGAATAACTTCTGCAGTATCGTCATAAAGGTTGCCATTAGCTAAAAATACTGGCGCTTTCCCTGCCATAACATTAAATCCACCCAATTTACCTGTAACATAGGCTTGATTGAGTTTGGTATCTTCATCACCGGAATCATTAGCAAGATTCTGGTCATTTTGAATACGGGCCGTATAAGTCCAGTCTTCATTTACACTGCCATTTACAAACAAACGAGTGCGCAGACGATTTTTTGCAACACTGCCTTTGTCTTTCTTAAAATCTCCGTCACGCCCTGCATATTCATAACGGATTTGTCCTGTAATCTTCACATTATCCGCTTTTTTCTCTAAAGCTGCTACGCGTACTCCCAAGCTGTCCAATTCATCGGCAAATTCTACAGCCAGGCGGTCAACATTAGCGCCTTTAGCCATAGCTTTTGCTACAATTTGTGCCATTTCATAACGTGTCATCAGACGTTCGCCGCCAAAATTACCATCGCCATAACCATCAATAATTCCGGCTGCTGCCAGTCTGTTAACGGCATCATAAGCCCAATGCCCGGCCGGAACATCAGAAAAAGGATTAGCGGCATACACTGAAGCAGTCACTCCCAGTACCATTGCCATAGCAAGCACCAAAGTTTTTTTCATCATAATCAACTCCTAAAAAATATATATGCTAAGCACACTTTGACCGATTTTATATTTTTAAAAGCGTACTTATTTGGCTGTGTTTAAATATGAATAAATAAGTATTTATTCATCAAAAAATATTTTTATATTGCAGCACCCATTAAGACTGCTGCAATATACTAAAAAATTATTTAACAAAATGACAGGCTGCAAAATGACCTTTCTTAATTTCTTGCAATTGTGGTTTTTCGCTTCTGCAAATTTCCTGGCAATACTCGCAGCGGCTCTGAAATGGGCAACCCAGCGGCAAAGCCAATGGACTCGGAATATCGCCTTCTAACGGCTGAATTTTTTCTCCAGGTTTGAAATCCACTTTAAAGATAGATTTTATCAAAGCTTTAGTATAAGGATGGACACCATTAACAGACAAACGACCTTTTTCCAATAATTCCACTACATTACCAAGATACATGACCGCGACCTGATGGCTCATCAAATCAACCAGACCAATATCATGACAGATAAAAAGATATGTAATATCTTTTTCCCGCTGCAGCCGTACCAGCAATTCACAAATTTTTTCCTGTACAGAAACATCCAGCGCTGAAGTGGCTTCATCGCAGACAATAATCTGCGGTTCCAGAGAAAGTGCCCTGGCTATACCCAAACGCTGACGCTGACCTCCGCTCATACTATGAGGAAAACGGTCTTTGAATTCCACCGGCAGCTCCACCATTTGTAATAACTCTGCAGCTTTTGCGTCAACTTCAGAATTTTTCAGTAACCCAAAATTCAATAAAGGCTCACATAAAATATCTTTTACCCGCATTTTCGGATTAAAAGCCGCTGTAGGATCCTGAAAAACCATTTGTATTTTTCGGCGGTTCTGGCGAAGCGCTTCTCCCTCCAATTTCAAAATGTTCTGTCCTTCAAATATTACTTCGCCCTCTGTCGCCGGATGGATCTGTAAAATAGTTCTGACCAGAGTACTTTTGCCGCAGCCGCTTTCACCAATAATGCCAAGAGTCTGTCCCTTGTAAGCATTTAAATTTACTTTATCACAGGCAGTGAGAACCTTGCCGCCATCTACCTGAAACTTTTTCGTCAGATTTTTTACTTCCAATACTATTTCTGGCGGTAATGCAACTCCATCACGGTCGCAGTTACAGTTCTCATGCGGGTGTAATTTTACGTTCTCAGGCATAATAACGCTTACCTCCCACAACCGGAACAGCCGCCAGCAGTTCCTTAGTATATTCATGCTGTGGATCGCCGATAATCTCTTCCCGCAGTCCGCTCTCCACAACCATACCATTCTGCATCACAACGATTTTATTTGACATATACGAAGCTACACCCAAATTATGAGTAACTATGATCACCGCGGCATTGTATTCGTCACGAACATCAACGATCTGCCTGATGATCTGCGCCTGCGTTGTGACATCAAGCGCGCTTGTAGGCTCATCAGCCAAAAGCAGTTTCGGGCTGAAGGTCATCGCCAAAGCTATACCTACACGCTGGCGCATCCCCCCTGATAATTCGAACGGATAACTGCGCATTACATTGTCAGGATTGGGCATCCTTACATCATCAAGCATCTTAATAGCCAGATCATAAGCTTCCCGTCTGGAAATCTGCGGCGCATGAGTCAGAATATAATCAATAAACTGTTCGCCGATACGGCGAATAGGGTTGATCATATTACCGCTGTCCTGAAAAATCATAGAAATCTCAGTCCCACACATTTCACGCCATTGCTGCGGCGTATTATCCAGCAGGTTTCTGCCGTCAAAAATGATATTGCCGCCGCTTACATGTCCATTACCCGGCAAACAGCCCATAATAGCACGTATCACCGTTGTTTTACCGCTGCCGCTCTCGCCAACGATAGATAAAATCTCACCCTTTTTCAATTCTATATTGGCACCAGTTACGGTAGCCTTGCTACCGTAACTGATATCCAAATCTGTAACTTTTAAAAGCATTACAGTGTCCCTTCTTCCCACAGATTATTTCTGGGCAGGCTTGATCTCCTTCGTCAGCCAGTAATAATCACACGGTAAAATTTCTGCATTGGCAATAGAATTATTACTGATCATATTTGTCTGCGGATAACCAAAAATAATCGTTGCCGCATCATCAAGAATAATTTTCTGCATATCGATTACTAATTGACGACGTTTCGCCGGGTCAAATTCTACTGCCAGCTTATCGCTCAGAGCATCATAGGCAGGATTGCTGTAACCGCTGCCGTTCTGCGGATTATTACCGTTAACATTTGTTTTCCAGTACTGATTGATAAAGACCTCGGGGTCGCCTGCCTGCAGAGTAAGAATATTGGAAATCAGCAAGTCATATTCACCTCGCACACCAATCCCGTCCAAAACATTGTAATCAACATTTTTCAGGTTAACCTTGATACCAACCTTTTTAGCATCGGACTGGGTAGCTTCAGCAAACAAAGGCAATTCTGCGCGACCGCTGTAGAAAATAAAGTCCATCTCCAGATTTTTACCTTCTTTATCAACATAGCCATCGCCATTGGTATCTTTCCAGCCAGCCTCTTCCAACAGTTTCTTAGCACGTTCTACATTATAGGTATTAGGATCTTTTAACTGATCAAATCCATAATCGACAGAAGGCGGCATCAACGGCCCGCCAGAAGTAAATGTGGCCTTCAGTAAAACCTTACAGTAGGTTTCACGGTCCAAAGATGACAGCAACGCTTCTCGAACACGTTTATCATACATCGGCTTGCCTTCCTTAACGTTCATACGTGCCAATACGTCACGCAGGGAAGCAATAGCACTGATATTGTACTTATCTTTGTTGCTGAACAACGACATGTCGCCTGGAGCAATATTGATTGCCATATCAATCTCACCGGACTGCAGGGCCATAGCGCGTGTATTGGGATCATCAATAGTCGGGATCTCAACATGCTTAAACGGTACTTCGCCATCCCAGTAATTAGGATTAGCATCCATAACAGCTTTAGCTTTACTGTACGTATTGACCATATATGGACCGGTACAGATAGGCCCTTGCTTAGCATAATCACGGTCAGTTACACTGGTGTCAATAATAATAAAAAGCGGATCACCAAGCATTCCCGGTAATGTAGCAACAGGAGTGTGAGTTTTGATCATCAACGTCTGCCCGTCAGCACTGATATTGTCATATTCAAACATTGCTCTGGCACGGGCGGCTTTTTCAAAAGTACGTTCAATAGATTTTTTTACAGCCTCTGCAGTTACTTTGTTACCGTTTGAAAATTTTGCTTTATCATTGATTTTAAAAGTCCAGGTAAGCTTATCGTCACTGACCTGCCAATTTTCGGCCAGCCACGGAGTAGAATTCATTTTTTCATCAAATTTTACCAGACATTCACCTAAGCCGTAACGCATAACAATCCAGCCAAAGTAGTTATCTGTTGGTTCCAGACTGTCGGCAAAATTAGTAACGCCAAATTTCAAAGTGTCTTTGGCTGCCGCAGCTTTTTTGTCATCGCCGCCACAACCGGCTGAAGCAAATGCCATCAAGCCTATCATTGCAACGGCTGCTGTAAATTTAATAGTTTTTTTCATCATACATCTCCCTTTCAAATCCTTTTTATTTTATTGACTGTATATAAAACTTTATTCAACAGCTGAACTTAATCTTCCTGACGCGGGTCAAGCACATCACGCAAACTGTCGCCCCATAGGTTAAAGACTACTACCGTCAGAAAAATAGCCAGACCGGGAAAAAACATCAGCCAGGGAGCCGTCTGCAGCTGCTGACGGCCTTCATTGAGCATCAATCCCCATTCAGGAGCCGGCGGCTGCGAACCGAAACCTAAAAATGAAAGCCCTGCCAGTTCCATCATCATAGCGCCGATATCCGAAGCTGCTGTAATAATCATTAACGGTAAAATATTAGGCACGATATGTTTCCACAAAATATGTGTCGGTTTACCGCCGTTGACAACTGCCGCTTCGACAAAATCACGTTTTTTTATCTTTAATACCATACTGCGTGCCAAACGAGCGTATTTAGTCCAGGTAACGATAGTCAAAGCGATAATCGCATTGATCAGACTGCCGCCAAGGATACCGGCAATAGCAATGGCCAGTATCATCCCGGGAAAGGAAATCATCATATCAGAAATACGCATAATAACCGTATCTACCTTACCGCCAAAATAACCGGCCAGAACACCCAGCGAAGTGCCTACTGCAAAAATGACCGCTACCAACAGCAAAACACTACTCAGAGAATAGCTGGCACCATACAAAACCCGACTGAAATTATCTCGCCCCAGCTTATCAGTTCCAAAAAGATGTTCACTCGAAGGCGGCAGATAAGCATTTTTCATCGTAGCTTCCAACGGATCATAAGGAGCTAGCAGCGGCGCCGCTAACGCAATCCCTATCAAAAGCAGCACCAAAAAACTGGAAAAGGCAAAAGCACGATTATTCTTTAATCCGTTAATAAGATTCTCCATGCTATCTACCTTCCTTTCGCAGGCGCGGATCAAGCCGGTTATAAGAAATATCAACAACTAGATTGATTACCATATACATAAGGGCGATCCATAAAACAATCCCCTGTACAAGCTGAAAGTCACGATAAATAATTGACTGGACCGCTAAATAACCAAGTCCCGGCCAGGAAAAAACGATCTCTACTACTGCCGCACCACCCAGCAGGTTGCCGAATGACAGCCCCAGCAATGTGATCAAAGGCAGCATCACATTCGGCAATACTTCCCGCCAAAGGATATAGCTTTCACTCATGCCTCTTGCCCTGGCACCGACAACGTAATCCTGATTGAGTTCTTCCAAAACCGTCGTCCTTACCTGACGTGTATATTTGGCTGCCATAACTATACCCAACGTCGTAGCTGGCAAAATCAGAGTCTCCAGACTTACTCTGCCACCGACAATTGGCAGCCAGCCTAATTTTAAACCAAAAATCCACAATAGCATCAGCCCCATCCAAAAATTAGGGATTGAGACACCAAAAAAAGTCAGACCTCTCACAGCATAATCAAAAACACTGTTGCGTTTGACAGCAGAATAAATACCCAAAGGCAGTGAAAACACCAACATAAAAAGTGTAGAAGCCAGCGCTAATATCAATGTCGCCGGCAGTGACTGCATTAATTCTTCAACAACAGGTTTTTTAACCATATAGGAAAACCCAAAATCACCCTGTACCGCTCTTCCTAACCAATCTAAATATTGAAAAATAAAAGGCTTATCCAAACCCAATTCATGTCTCAGCGCATCAATCTCAACCTGACTGACAACAATATCCTCATTACCGGCAATCATTTGCCTGACCGGATCACCTGGCGACAGCATAACCAAAGCAAATGTTACAAAGCTGATACCCAAAAGCACCAATACGATTTGCCCGATCCTGCCCCAAATCTGTTTGTTTTTCAAAGCTTCCCATCTCCTTACAAAAAAATCTCCTGCAGCCATGAACCACGGATGCAGGAGATCATAAAATATTGTTTAAACAGGAAAGACTGCCTATTTAAGTCAAATTTCAGGAACTAGCTGCTGATCCGTCACCCGCGGATATGGCAAAAATCAAAGGCTGCGATCTGACTTACGCAATATGCGCTTACAGTGGCGTGACCGTGCCGGATTTACACCGGACTTCCCTAATTTAACCTTGAGGCACCTTTGATAAAATTATTAAGTTGTATTAATATTAGCACAAACCATATACTTAGTAAACACTTTTATTTAATCTTATAAATCTTTTCTCTAAGCTTTCTCAATGAATAAAATAATATTAAAGACTGAATCCCAACAAATATTAAAAACGATATCCATAAGCCATCATTGCCAAGTAAAGGCACTAACAGTCTCTCCACAGGCCAAAATACAGCTAAAGCAATCAGCATCATATTTCTTATAGGAACCGTATAAGTAGCACCTGTAAACATTCCATAAAGAGCTAGGCCTATGCCAGCTATCAAAGGATAAATAAGAACATAATATTTGTAAGTTTCTGCTAACACAGCTACTTCCTCTAAGTCTGTAAAGCAATTTATTAAAAATGTACTGCCAAATGTAAATCCAAGCATTAACAGAAACACCAACACAAACAACCATTTATAGGTCATTTTTAAAATCTGCCAAAATAAAACCCTGTTTTTCTGTCCCAGAGCCCTTCCTGAAAAAACAGAAGCACCATTAGCCATACCGTCGACCAAGAACGACATGATATCTTTCAGCTGAAACAGTACGGCATTCGCTGCCAGCACTACAGTTCCTAATGCAGCACCGGCAGCAGCAATAATATTGTTAACTGTCAGCAGGCAAGCCGTACGAATCATTAAATTAGTATTGACCAAAAGTATTTTCGTTAGCTCCTCAGGCTCTATAACGGTTTTATAATCAAAATTTTTATAATCAAAGTTACCATAAAGATACATTAGCCAACAGCCTGCGGCAGCGCCATAAAGCTGACTTAAAAGTGTAGCCCAGGCTACTCCTTCAATATCAAAATGTAATACAAATACAAACAATACACTAAGTATCATATTCAGGACATTGCTTGAAACCTGCATAAATACAGAAGCACGTACTTTTGTCTGCCCCATCAGCCATCCTAACGACACATAATTGAACAGTACCAGCGGCGCTCCCCAAATCAAAATTTCATAGTAAGCCGAACAGAGTTCTGCTACATCCGAAGCCGGAGCAACCAATGACAGATAAGCCGTCAAAATAGGTTTTTGCAAAATTATGCAGCTGCAGCTTACTATCACAGCAATGAACAACGGTCTTAAAAAAGCCAGTAACCCTTCTTCTCTGGAATCAGAACCCAAAGCTTGAGCGGCATATCCAGAGGTACTGACACGCAGAAAACCAAAAAACCAGTAAATATTATTGAAAAGAATTGCACCTAAGGCTACAGCCGCTATATACTTAGGATCAGGAAGCTGTCCCATTACAGCAGTATTAACCGCTCCCATCAGCGGCTGTGTCATCGTTGAAAGCATAAAGGGTATTGTAATTCCCAAATATTCCCTGTCTGTCAAAACATTTGTACACACTGATATATTTCCTTCCGTCGAGATCCTCTAGTATTTTAGTTATCATTCTAAAATGTTTTTGAGTTTAATTGATAATAGGTATTGTATGAACATACTATCATATGTTATACTGATTAGCAAGAATAAAATTAAAATAATCGTATCAAAACTTACAAAATAAAACTTGATAAGCAAAGGAGTTATAAAAATGTCAGATACTATGGATATTTGCGGTTTAAAAGCAGAACGAGGGCAGAAACTGCAAACTTACATTCCTGTCCTTGACTCTAATACAAAAATACCTATCACTATCATCAACGGTCAAAATGATGGTCCTACTCTTTTAATAACAGCCGGCATCCATGGTGGCGAATATCCTGGTATCGCAGCGGCAATAGAAATATCTCAGGCTATAGAACCAGAAGTTATCTCCGGATGCCTGATTATAATACATCCCGTCAATATTCGAAGCTTTTGGGAACGCAGTGCTTTCGTTACCCCCGATGATGGTAAAAACCTCAACCGGGAATTCCCCGGCGATGTCAACGGAACACTTTCACAAAAAACAGCCTGGCTGCTCAGTCGACATTTTTTCCCTTTAGCTGATTTTTATGCTGATCTGCATAGCGGTGATATCCATGAAGAATTGTATCCATACGTATATTATCCCGGGCTGCCCAACTCTGAAATTTCTGCAAAAGCGCGCGAAGTAGCCATGGTTCTGGATATGAAATTTATGGTTCGTTCAACTGCTACAACAGGTGCCTATAATTATGCCGCCATTTCAGGTGTCCCTTCTCTCCTTATCGAACGAGGCGGATCCGGATTATGCCGGCGTGAAGACATTGACGCCTATAAAAACGATCTTCATAATATCCTTTGTAAACTCGAACTTCTTTGCAGCCCACAGCAACAACAAAAACATACCCCTGTTGATGTCACTGACGTTATTTATCTTGAAACTGATAAGGCCGGCTGTTGGTTCTCCAGTTGCCGTTGTGGCGACAAAATAAAACAAGGTGATAAACTAGGTTACCTGACTGATCTTTTCGGCAATACCATTACTGTCTATAATGCCGAACAAGATGGTATTATTCTCTATCATTGCTCTGCTCTAGCAGCTCCTAAAGGCACTATTTTAGTAACCTATGGTAAAGTTAAGAATAATTAAAATAATGTTGCTTGACAAAGCCCCAGCAAACCAATTACAATCAAAGTAATCTCTTTGCACTGCATATCGCTACAGTACAAACTGAACAGGCGGTAAACCTTTGGTTTTAGCGGCCGGGCCCATCGGGCAGCAGATTCGTAAACAAACATCTGCGGGACAGTAGTAGTTCCGCAGATGTTTTTATTATATCTGTGCCGCTGCAAGAGTAACCCCAGGGAGGTTATCCACCATGCAAGACAAAATTGCCCAGTCCGAACGTCTGGCCATGCAAGTTTCTATTAATAGTATCATCGTCAATCTAATTCTTTCAGTTGGTAAATTAGCAGCAGGGATACTGGCTAATTCTGCCGCAATGATTTCTGATGCCATTCATTCCGCTTCCGACGTCTTCAGTACCTTTATAGTTATGGCCGGCGTCAAGATATCCAATAAAGCTTCTGATGCAGAACATCAGTACGGACACGAACGTTTGGAATGTGTCGCCGCCATCATTTTAGCGATAGTTTTAGCACTGACAGGTATTGGTATAGGTTACGCAGGTTTAGAAAAAATATTTCACGCTTCAGCCGAAGATTTGAAAATACCGGGCAGCCTTGCTTTGATCGCCGCAGTAATTTCCATTATCGTTAAAGAAGGTATGTTCTGGTACACTAAAAAAGCAGCTGCCAAAATAAATTCCAGTGCTTTAATGGCAGATGCCTGGCATCACCGCAGTGATGCATTGTCCTCAATAGGCAGCTTTATCGGTATTCTAGGCGCCCGTATGGGCTATCCTGCTTTAGATCCTCTTGCCAGTGTAGTCATTTGCCTGATGATCGTTTACGCATCATACGAAATTTTTAAAGATGCCATAGACAAGATGGTCGACCGCTCCTGTGACGAAGCCACTATCAATACGATGACAGCTCTGATAAACGCTCAAAAAGGCGTTGACCACATAGACGTACTGCAAACCAGAAAATTTGGCTGCCGCATCTATGTAGATGTCGAAGTAAGCGCTGACGACGACCTGACTTTACTGGAAGCACATACTATCGCCGAAAATATTCATAAAGCAATTGAAAGTAATTTTTCGGAGGTAAAACATTGCATGGTCCATGTAAACCCATGCAGCGAAGTACACCATGACTAAATAAAAAAACCACCACTGTTCAAGTGATGGTTTTGGCAGGCGCACCCCTACGCCTGCCAACGAAGGAGGAGAGAAAGGATTTTCTATTCTTTTAAGAAAGCCTTGAAAACAGCAAATAAATCAGAATATATCTGCCGGACAGAGTGAAAATGTGTCCGGCATTTTTACTCTGTAGAACAATCAATATTTCGACCAGCAAGAATAAAACGACAATCATAAGAAAAGACCGTCTTCTCAAGGCGCGAAGACGGTCAAATGTTATCAGTCAAAGCGGTTCTGCCACTCTCACATAAACAGAACCTCATTGGTTAAAAACATCTCCTTCCTGTCTCTCGCAGGTCAAGCAGTGATGCTTATATAGGCTGCTGTCCGGCTTCAGGTATTACCTCGGCTTGTGCAAGGACTGACCTGTTACGGTGACGGGATCGCATCGGATTTACACCGATCGACATTTAAGTTCATAGAACACCCATATGAAATATTGATTTGTTATATTAATTATAAACATTACTAATTATCTTGTCAACACTTTTAGTAAAAAAACTTCTAAACATTTTTTGCGTTATATATTACTAATAAGTATTAGCAACAATTTTATGTTATGTGAAAATATTTTCACTTCTATCGTAATTTTTAAATACGCTTATCTTATGCTGTAAAAAGATAAGCGTATTTTTCATTAAGCGTTAATAACGTCGCCTCTGCAACCGATAATACACACACTAGCTCTGGTTTTTCTTTAGTCATCTACTCTCACTTCTTTCATTCTTTTGACAGCAGAGAATCTAAAAGCAAAAGGATATTGTTGCCAATAGCAGCGTGGAATCTAATGTTATCTTTATCGTCAATGCTCCACGCAACATGCATGGCGCTAGTTTTATTCGAATATAAGCGTTTAAATTCGTCAAGCATCTGTTTTGGTAATTTGACATACAGCATCATATTATATTGTTTAAATTTTTCATCAACCAGGACGTAGTGAGAGTCGAGAACTTCCAATCCATAACGTTTTTCGATTAATTCTATCAGGCCTTTAATAGCCGGGTTATCATTCATATGTATTGCCTCCTTAAAAAATGGCGCGGCCCACAGGTGGCCGCACCCCAATGGAGAATCTAAAAATTATTTTATTTCAAAAGGCGAGCTGTCTTTAACATTAACACCGCTCAACTCAGCAGCAGCAAATCTGTTGATGAGATCTTGAACCGCCATAGTAGCCGAAATTTTTCCGCCCACTACTTCACGCTCGATCTCTTCTTTGCAGCCAATAATGGCTGGCGAACGATAAAACAGATTATGCAGATGTTCTTCAACCATGGTATATACCCAGGAAAGCGTCTGCTGTTTCCTGCGTTCAACTAACACGCCATTTCCCCAGCCATGTTTCATAAAGGCTTCGATAACATCATTCCACAGTTCCATAATTCCCGCTCCTGTATAAGCAGAGCAGGTATAGGCATGAGTCGTCCAGTTTTCGGTAGCCTGACGTAAAAATTGCAGGATACGTTCATACTCCGCTCTGGTAACCATTGCCCGCTGTTTATTATCACCATCAGCTTTATTGACGACGATTGCATCGGCGAGTTCCATTACGCCTTTTTTCATCCCCTGCAATTCGTCGCCGGCGCCTGTCAATACGACCAGCAGAAAGAAATCTACCATCGAGCGTACGGTAGTTTCACTCTGCCCTACGCCTACGGTCTCAACTAAAATGGTGTCATAGCCGGCAGCTTCGCACAAAAGCAGTGTTTCACGGCTTTTACGAGTCAGACCACCCAAAGTTCCTCCCGAAGGAGACGGACGGATAAAAGCATTCGGTTCGCGTGAAAGCTGTTCCATACGTGTTTTATCGCCCAGGATACTGCCTTTGGTAACAGTACTGGAGGGATCGACCGCCAGTACTGCGACTTTATGTCCGCCACGACACAGGTTTGTGCCAAGAGCCTCAATAAAGGTGGATTTACCTGCACCAGGCACACCGGTGATCCCAACGCGTGTCGATTTACCAGTGTAAGGCAGCAGTTTTTGGATAACCTGCTGTGCCGTCTCAAAATGAGCGGCAGCATTACTTTCAACCAAAGTGATGGCGCGTGATAAAATTGCGCGGTCACATTTGAGGACACCTTCGACGTAATCGTCGACTTCCAGCTTACGGCGTTTGATAGCCGGAGTTACTTTGTCTTTTTTATCTACTGTTACACCTGGAGTTCCTTCATGACCGCCTGTAACACCGTACATTACCCGGCAGGCAAATTTATCGTTTTCTTCTTCAGGCACCCACGAAGGTTTATAAGTATCTATCATGGCTTAATCCGCCAAGCGTCTGTTCAGCTCTTCCAGTACTTTTTTAGCGCAGACAGGTATAATGGTGCCGGGTCCAAAAATAGCTGCTGCACCGTGTTCGTAGAGATAATCATAGTCCTGGGCAGGAATTACGCCGCCGATAACGACCATGATATCCTCACGTCCGCGTTTTTTAAGTTCTTCTACCAGTTGCGGCATTAAGGTTTTATGACCTGCTGCCAATGAGCTCATACCAACGATATGAACATCATTATCTACTGCATCCTGCGCAGCTTCTTCCGGAGTTTGGAACAGAGGGCCGATATCTACGTCGTAGCCCATATCTGCGAAGGCGGTAGCAATAACTTTCGCCCCGCGATCATGTCCGTCTTGTCCCATTTTAGCAATATAGATACGGGGACGACGGCCTTCGCGCTGTTCAAAGTCATCTGTCATCTGACGAACTTCCTTGATAACATCTTCGTCAGCAAATTCGCTGCTGTAGACGCCGGAAATTGAACGGATGATAGCTTTATGACGGCCGCAGACTTTTTCGACAGCGTCAGAAATCTCGCCTTTGGAAGCACGAGCACGAGCTGCGTTAACTGCCAGCTCCAGCAAGTTGCCTTCGCCGGTTTCCATGGAATGGGTGATAGCGTCCAAACAACGGCGAACTTCATCGTTGTCACGGTTAGCACGCAATTTTTTCAGACGTTCGATCTGCGCCAAACGAACTGCAGTGTTGTCGACTTCCAGAATATCAAGCGGATCTTCTTTTTCCAGACGGTAATCGTTTACGCCGACAATTTTTTCGGCGCCGGAATCGATATGAGCCTGACGACGTGCTGCCGCTTCTTCGATACGCATTTTAGGAAGACCGGTATCAATAGCTTTGGACATACCGCCGAGCTGTTCGATTTCCTGGATATGTGCCCAGGCTTTTTGGATCAGCTGATTGGTCAGTGCCTCTACATAATAGGAACCGCCCCACGGATCAATAACTTTGCAGACTTTGGTTTCGTCCTGAATGTACAATTGAGTATTACGAGCAATACGAGCCGAGAAATCTGTCGGCAACGCGATAGCTTCGTCCAAAGCGTTAGTATGCAGCGACTGGGTATGCCCCAAAGCTGCTGCCATAGCCTCGATACAGGTACGGCCCACGTTGTTGAACGGGTCCTGCTCGGTCAGCGACCAGCCGGAAGTCTGGGAGTGCGTACGCAATGCGAGTGATTTCGGGTTTTTCGGGTTGAACTGTTTCACAATCTTCGCCCACAACATACGTGCGGCACGCATCTTGGCTATCTCCATGAAGTGGT
>ENA-OPCD01001520-OPCD01001520.1-human-gut-metagenome-genome-assembly--contig:-NODE-1520-length-17749-cov-4.686617_pt1 | contig 17749 bp, 13 predicted proteins | sample MGYA00241560_ERZ501471 | MGnify/ENA primary metagenome ERZ501471 (study PRJEB25962, sample SAMEA2042578) | human gut metagenome | biome: human gut; feature: human-associated habitat; material: faeces...
CGATTGCAAGTACTTCGCCATATTTGACGGTCACATGTCCTACCCCATTATAGAAATAGTTACCTGGTGTAAAAATGTTATGTTCGATAGCTTTGATTGCTTCCGGAGCCATATAGGATGTAGCAAGTTCACTGGATGTCTTACCTTTCCAGTATTTATGTACTTCTCTCAGCTCTGCTTTGGTCTCTTCAGCAATGTAAAACGGATCCGCTGTTCTTGTTGCAACAGTATCCAGTTCATCCTCCAGCCACTGGAAAGAATACTCCGGAAACGTCTGACATCCTCTCGGCGCCAAAGTGCTGCTTCCAACGATCAGCTCCTCATCACGGATGATGATCGGAATGTTGTGCAGGATGTGGGCAAATGCCTTGGCTCTACGGGTGATGATCGGCTCGTCTTCTGTTGCTTTGTAAGACTCTGTGATCAGTTTTGCTCTGGCAGATTCGATCACCGGCATCTTTGCATAAAGATTATCTACAAGATGTGTGATCCTGTCTGTTTTCGGAACATCTGCTATATGAAATTTCTCCATGATTCTCCTTTCTCATAACCGGTTGTTTCTGGTGATCTGTCTGCCTCTACGCTTCCAGAACCGCTCCTGTCCGGCTATGTGCTCATGTAGTTTTATTATACCTTACCCCTACTTCGATGTCAACGAAATCCAACATGTGTTTATAGCTGTTTTTGTGGTTTTTATCGGTTGCGCCCTGTTGATTTTATTTGTTTTTTGTATTTTTATGTTTTTCTCTATTGACTTTGTTTTTCTGCTCTGCCATACTTGGATTTATATAGGAATTCCTTTGTTTTTCAGAAAAAATTTATGCAAAGCGGACATTCGTATTCCGCTCTGTCACATGTTCTCAAACAGTAAAAGAGGTGTATTTTTATGTATCTTTCTGATATGCATACCCACTCCATCGCCAGTGGTCACGGCACGGAATGTACCATCACCAACATGGCACGCGCAGCTGCCGAGAAAGGTCTCCGGCTTCTTGGGATCACTGATCACGGTCCCGGCACTCTGGCAGCCGGAACTTCCTCCTATTTCCGCAGCCTTACCTATTCTCCCAAAAAACATTTCGGTGTAGAATTACTCTACGGAATTGAACTGAATATCCTTGACCGCAGCGGAACGGTAGATTTAGATCAGGAATCATTATGTAAACTTGATTACGCCATTGCCAGCATGCATGCCTGGAATTACCGCTGCGGTACCAGAGCCGAAAACACAGAAGCTTTTATCAATGTAATGAAAAACCCCTGTGTAAAGATCCTCGGACATAGTGATAACACTCATTACCCGGTTAATTATGATGCGCTTGCAAGGGCTGCCAGGGAAACCGGCACGATCTTTGAGATCAACGAAGCTTCTCTTGCACCTTATGGCTATCGTGGCGACACAAGAGAAAACTGTTTCGAGATCCTTCGATGCTGCCGCAAATATGATCTGCCGCTGCTTCTTTCCAGTGACAGCCATGGCCCGGAGCATATCGGAGATTTTACCTGTGCTGCTGAGTTTGTTCATCAGGCCATGTTTCCGGAACAGCTGATCCTCAACAACCAGATTCCCAGACTCAAGGTTTTTCTCCAAACCAGAGAATGATCTTCTGTATCTTTTCCGACAGATAACAGATATTGTCCACTCCAAACAAAACAGGCCAGTTCAAACACAGGAATATACATTTTCCTGTATCTGAACTGGCCTGTTTTTTATTTTTCCCGCTGCTTCCGTACAATTTCCGCAAGCTCGCTATATTTACCTGTAACATATCCGAAATTTTCTCTTCTGTGAGGAAGCTTGCATTCGGTGCAGTCTTTAATCCCGCTTTCCGTAAAGCGGAAATTACCACCACATTTATCTCCCAGTGCATATAAAGGACAATAGCAGAACAGACAATTGAAGTTCTCCGGATCTGCTCCTTTATGGCACGGAAAATACTCACAGTTTTTGTGGCTGAAGTAAGAGTATTCTTTGCCTTCCCAGTATGGTTTCTCCATGGCTCTTTTCTCCTCTCCTGACATAACCACACATAATTTTTTCCTATAAAAAAGAGGTAGCGATGCCACCCCGGGGTAGAAATATAATCCGTTCATGAGTGCGCGGAGGGAACGAATGTATCCGGAGTAGTATCGCCTGCCATTTAATCATGTATAATTCATATGAACAGGCGCATTCCATAAAAAAATGCCTACTCTCGTAAAAAAGTAGACAACGTCCCAGGGGTGCGGAGTCCCTGAAATGGTTGTTACACTTTACACGGAAGTTTAACCTCGCCATAACAAGCAGGTTTCCTGGCTCCGGGATCATGACTCCTCTCTCCTTCTCATACATACGTACAATGGACTATGAGATTCGCTCCTCCGTTACAGTGACCGGATCGCTCAGGTTTCACACCTGATTCCCTTTTCTGTGGACTTCTGATAATCAATATATAACTGTCAGCTATCCTCAGCACTTGCTATGTTCAATATGGAATTATACTGACATTATAATAACATCCTGTTAATTATATGTCAATACTGTTTTCAATATTTATACATTTTTGAGCATATTTTGTTGCTGTTCACTCCGTTCCATGGGTTTTTCAGTATTTTTTCCGACGTTAAAAACAGCCCGACAAACTGCTGTCGGGCTGCTGTATTTTTATTTTCTGTTGTACGTTTTTATTATACAAGACGTCTTACAGATACAATTGTTCTGTATGTAGCATCATTGCTGATCTTGATCCCGTCCTGAGAGTTCGATGCATGAACGATCTGGCCATTACCCATGTAAATAGCCACGTGTCCGCCATAGCAGATCAGATCTCCCGGCTGTGCATCTGCGTAGGATACTTCTGTACCTGCATTCTGCTGCTCATAGGAGGTTCTCGGAAGGCTGACTCCGAAGTTCGCATAGACACTCTGTACAAATCCGGAGCAGTCTGCACCATTGGTAAGGCTTGTTCCGCCCCATACGTAAGGATTTCCCACAAACTGTGTAGCATAATTCACAACAGAAGATCCTGAACCGCTACTGTAAGAAGAACTGTCACTGTCTGAAGATGTATCCTCTGCATTAGATGTGTCCTCTGCACTTTCTTCAGATGCGTCTGTGCTGTTATCGTAATCTGCGTCTGCATTATCCTCTGTATTCTCAGTATCCTCGGACGCATCATCATTCTCACCATTGTCTGCATCTTCATCCACATCCTCGGTGTCATCTTCTGCAGTATCCTCATCTGCATTCTCGATCACGTCGCCGTCCTCATCGTACTGTCCGTCTTCGCTCTCGTCTGCCTCATCCTGCTGTGCTTCCTGCTCTGCCTGGCGTCTTGCTTCCTCTTCTGCCTCAGCCTGTGCTCTCGCTGCTGCTTCAGCCTCGGCCTGACGTCTTGCCTCTTCCTCTGCTGCAATACGCTCAGCCTCTAATCTCTGAAGCTCTGCAGTCTGCTCTGCAAGAAGGTTTGCATAATCTGTAGCCTGCTGCTGTGCGTAGGCGATCTCATTATCATAATCTGCGGATGTGGCACGCTTCTCATCCAGCTGTGCCTGCAGGTTCTGGGACTCTGCCTCATATTCCTGCTTCATTCCCTCCAGCTCTGCCTTCTCCTGTGTGTACTGTGCCTCCAGGTTTGCCACCTGCTGGATCGTATTGGAATATTTTTCAAGACTCTTACGGTCCTGCTCATAAGTCTTCTGTGTGTACTCTGCTCTTGTAAGAAGGTCAGACAGGTTCTCTGCATTCAGCATCATCTGGAACCATGCATCGTCTCCACCCTTCTCATAGAGATACTGGATACGTTTCTTCATTGCCTCATACTGTTTCTGCTTGGCATTTTTGGCCTTCTCAAGGTTGGTCTGTGTAGATGCAATGTCGGCTTCCTTATTGGAGATATCTCCCTCCAGTGTCTGGATCGAAACCATCACGTTTACAAGATTGGCATCAAGAGTTGAAATCTCGCCTTCAATCTGTGACTTCTGTGAGGAAAGCTCATCCAATCTGGAATAAGTCGCATTCAGCTGTTCGTTAGTCGCATCCATCTCCTGCTGAAGTGCTGCCTCATCTTCTCTTGTTGCGCTTACGCTGACTACCTGTGCTCCGCTGATGATGAGCGCCAGTGTCAGACATAATATCCTTTTCTTCATGACTGTTCACCCTCGCAATCTGATTCTAATTTAATACAGCGGATCTGACCATCCGCTTCGTTGGTTTTCTTTGTAATACTTTTGCAATATCTTGTTTCAATCTTTTTATATATTAACACAGTGTTATTTGGATTGCAAGGATTTTCTATTAATTAGTTTAAAGCTTTGTAACATTTATTAATGATTTTGACATTAAAAAAGGAGAACCCGGGTTATCTCAGATTCTCCTCTCGCGTTTCTTATTGCTATTTGTTACATATAAATTTCTTTCAGCATATCCTGATCAGAAAAGATCTGCAAGGATCTGATTGGCTGTCTTGTTCAGATATCCGTTGGGATCGGAAAGAGTGCTTCTGTTCCATCTGAAGTATGCACCGTTTCGGATATAGTTACCACTGGATTCATGATAGTCATATTTGCTGGCTCCAGGATACCTGGACATGTAAGTTTCTGCCAGCTTGATCGCCTGGCTTCCGTAAGTTCCGCTTGGTGTCGGTGTTCCGGAAATCTGTACGCCGGCATTCGGTGTACAGTGGAGGATCACGACACTCTTATCGGAACACTGTCCGAGAACGATCCAGGTATGTCCGCTGTTGTATCCGATATCCCCAGGATAAAGCTTCCAGTTTGAGCTTGCCAGCTGAGCCTGGGAAACAACGGTACCCATTCCCTTGCCGGAATACAAAGATCCAAGATTTCCGGAAACATCCGTGTACATAGGTCCACCGGATCTGCTCTGCATGATCTGATATACAGACCATCCTACAAAGCCGGAGCAGTCAAGGCCCTTCTGTTCTGTAGCTTCACTGAGATCCATATAATATCTGTAATTATAGGAGCTGGAATTGCTGTCATACCATTGTTTCCATTTTGGACTGATGCCCTTTCTGGTCGCATCCGACCAGTTGTGGCCGCCGCCCCATACGTAAAGAGTCTTTCCTACCGGAAGTAATGCATTGGCAAGGAAATTCTTGATAGTCCTGGAGCTTGTCGCTGTAGTAGTACTTGGGTTGGTATCCAAGACACCATTGCTGCCAAATGTATACTTCTTGCCATCGATCGTCTTCGTTCCCGTAGCCATGACACCGGTTGACGGATCGAAATAATATTTATATCCTTTTTTGGAATTTGTGACCCAACCGGTAGCCATCACGCCGCTCTTGCTGTAAAAATAATAGGTATCGCTGCCGATCTTCTTGAAGCCCTTATACATAGCTCCCGTGTTTGGATCAAAATAACGCTTCTGCTGTTTCTTATTCGTTGCCCAGCCCTTTGCCATAAAGCATTTGCTGGTAAAATATCTGGTCACATTCTTCTTGTCTGTAAGGAATACACTTCTGGCTGCAGCACCACTGCCTCTGTAAAAATAATATTTCTTATTACTGATCGTGGCCCATTTCGTTGTCATATATCCGCTGGTGGGATTAAAATAGCGGGTATTGTTCTTACTGTCTGTAAGCCAGCCTGTTGCCATATAGCCCTTGGCACCGTTGACATTATAAAAATATCGTTTGCCCTTGGAATCCTTAGCCCAACGCTTCATCTGCACGCCTGTGGATTTATTAAAAAAATATTTCTTCCCGTTCAGTGTAAGCCAGCCTTTTACCTTCTGTCCATTCTGATAATAATAGGACTTTCCTTTTTCTGTTTTAAAGCCGTTTTTGGTCGCAGCCTGTACATCTGTTGCCGTTGTATGTACAGTTGCTCCGGCTGCAAAGAACATCAGAACAAAAAAAAGTCCCCAGAGTTTCCATTTTCTGCTTAATTTTCGCATACATACCTTCCTTTGATAGATAGATCATTGATATTTACTATTTCTTAAGTCCGACTGATCGTAAACGTTACAATTTTGTTACAATTTTACGTCCATATTATATAACATTCTTTACGGTCCGTCAACTCTTTCCTTTTCTTTCAGAAAAATCATCATCCAGGTATTACCAATGTTGATTTTATGCAGAAAAAAGCCCCGAAACATCAGAAATATTCACTGATGCTCCGGGGATATGATCTTTTATGCAGTTTTGCTCCTGCCTGTTACAGATCTGTTACAGATCCTTACAGAAATTTTTTGCGAAGCTCTGCTCCGTCAAGGGCACTTAAATATGCAGGTGCAACATCAAATACTGTCTTGCAACCCTTCTGTCCTTCCTGATTCATACGGTATGCAGCTCTTGCATAGGCAACGATCACAGAAGATGTGAACTCAGGATTGGAATCCAGCTTCAGGCTGTACTCGATCACATGGCTGTTCTCATTGTTCCAGCCTGTTTTTCCACTGCGGATCACAAAACCGCCGTGTGGAATACCGCTGTGGTCACGATCCAGCTCTTCCTGAGAAATGAAATGTACCGTTGTATCATACTCGTCAAAGTAATTCGGCATGGTCTTGATCTCTTCCTCGATACGTGCAAGATCAGCACCCTCCTCAGCAACTACGAAGCACTCTCTTGTATGTTTCTGACGTGTGGTAAGCTCCGGATTCTCTCCGTTTCTTACTGCCTCAAGTGCAGCTTCTACCGGAATGGTGTACTGCTTTGCATCCTTTACGCCTTTGATGCGGCGGACTGCATCAGAATGTCCCTGGCTGACACCCTTGCCCCAGAATGTGTAGTCGTTTCCATTTGTAAGGATCGCATTTGCATACATACGGTTCAGAGAAAACATTCCGGGATCCCAGCCTACGGAAATGATTCCTACATGTCCACTCTCTGTTGCTGCCTTGTCAACATTTGCAAAATGCTCCGGTATTTTCTTATGTGTATCAAAGCTGTCCACAACATTGAAATATTTTACATACTCCGGTGTCTGAACAGGAAGATCTGTAGCACTTCCTCCACAGATGATCAGGACATCGATCTCATCCTTCAGCTTCTCCGCATCTTTTACAGAATAAACCTTTGCGGTCTCTGTAAGGATCTTTACAGTCTCTGGATCACGTCTGGTAAATACTGCAACCAGCTCTGTATCCGGATTATGCTTGATGGCACACTCCACGCCGCGTCCCAGGTTTCCGTAACCTAAAATACCAATTCTTATACTCATAACGATTTCCTCCTCTTTTTCTCTGCAGTGCAGCATTTCCCGGACAGCATTGTGAATCTCTGTCAGAAAAAGCCTTCTGCGATCTATATCGCAAAACGGATCTGCAGGATCCGCCTTACAAACATATGGATATGCTGCCTTATGATATCCCCGATCTCAGTTTCAGGACATCGATGACAGACCTTTTTCCTGCATCAGCAGCAGAAAAAGCCGCCCGGCCAGCACATGAAACAGGCCATGGTCCTGCAGCAGGCATCACACATATCTCCTCCTGCAGTCGGCATTCCCCCAAAGGGATCCTGCCGCTGCTGATACCAGCCGCCACCGCCTTCCATTCTCTGGAGCAGCATACGGTACTGCATATTATCCGGTTCCTGACGGACTGCTTCACGGATCTGATCCAGAGCTGTTACATTATTTCCCATTCCCATATTTGCCATAGCAGCCAGGTAATACCATTCCCCATTTTTCTGACCAAGAGAATCCAGTACATTCATAGCTTCCTGAAAATGACCGCTCTGCACATAATTGGCAGCCGCCCTTCTGCGCATACTTTCCTCATCCTGATAGGCACTGGAACCGGCATTTCCGTAATTTCCAAAACCACCGTAATTTCCGTAGCTGCCATAACCATTCTGGGAACTGCTTCCGTACTCACGCTCTTTCATGATCTGCTCGTAAGCCTGCTGCACTTCTTTGAATTTTTCTTCGGCCTGATCCTTATTCGGATTATTGATATTGGCATCCGGGTGATACTTTCGGCTCAGCTTCCGGTATGCCTTTTTTATTTCATCATCAGATGCGTTTCTGGGAACTCCCAGCACGCTGTATGGATCTAACATTTTTTCTCTTTCTCCCGTTCTTCCCTGCGCTTCTGTCCGATCGCCGCAAAGCGGCACCAGACGCCGGAATATAAAATATTTCGAAGGATATCTCCGTATCGGAGGATCGGCAGCTTTTCAAATTCTCTGCAGCATTCTGCAAGCATCATCATAAGAAGCCGACGTACCTCTTCCTCGAACCCTTCTATCTTATATTTTTCAAGGAAAGGATTGTAATTTCCGTTTTCTGCATCTTTTTCCACATCGTCATAAGCATCCAGGATGTAGATAAATTTTCCGAGATAAAATCCCAGACGGCGCAGGGACGATTCCCAGACATCCTTACGGAAGGCCAGAATCTCTTCCATGATACGTCCGGAACATCCGGCTACACGGTCCACATCGGTTTCCCCCTGTTTTTCCAGGGAAGAAAGCTCCTCCAGTGCGTTTCGGATCCTTTGGATCTTCTCCGGATAAGCGGACATATGCATATTTCCGCAATTCTTCAGAATTCCTGCATATGCATAGCGCAGTGGTTTGTGTTCATCCTGCCAGTCATCCATACATTTGTAATAGGTAAGGATCACATTCATATCCGCACAGTACTCAGTTACTGTATTTTTGCGCACTGGCTGGGGCTTCAGCGGATGGACCACACACCTGGAGGTTCCCTTCTTCGTTGGCGGTTCATAAAGAGCGCTTAAAAGAAGGACCACAAATGTCATATCATAAGTCAGTGAGATCTGTCCCGGTATCCCGTATCTCTCCCGCAATTCTCTGCAAAGACCGCAGTAAAAAGAACGGTACACATCAAAATCCTTGAATTTTATTTCCGGTTTATTAACGGTCACATATCCGAACATGTCAGCTCCTTTTTACGAATTTTGTGTGGCATTTCGGACATTCGATCTCGATCTTGCCCTTTCCCTTTGGAATACGTATCTTCTGTCCGCAGCCCGGACAGCTGTAGATGTGATGGGTCTTTCTCTGCTTCATCAGATCCTTTTCTTTATTAAAGCGAAAACGGAACTTTGACGTCATCTGAAGGAATTTCTGATTTTCGGCATAACGCTGCTGGATATTTCTGGAAAAAATACGTATATATGCATATACGATCGCTGCGACCCCGAGAATGTCAAGGGTGCTGCCGACAGTTCTGCTGAATATATTAGCAAACATTGCCAGAATGATCAGAACCAGTGCGACTCCCATGGTGAACCTGGAAAGATCATCCACTCCATAACGTCCCTGCATAAATTTATTGAATTTGTCTCTCATGTGATCTGCATCTCCTTTTCACTGCCATACGGCACTGCCCAAAAATTTCCGTAAAAAAATCCGGATGGCAGTTCCTAACGGTCATTGCATACCTGGAAAATGTAGAATTTCAGATAATAGGACTCATCTGCTGACCAGAGGATCGGATGATCCGGTGCCTGTGTACGGTACTCTACCTGGCGCAGTCTCTTATGGACATTCTTCGCTGCCTGACCGATGGTCTGTGTAAACAGCTCATACGTCATAAAATGAGAGCAGGAACAGGTTGCAAGAAATCCGCCGTCCTTTACAAGACGCATTGCACGGAGATTGATCTCACGGTATCCCTTGATGGCATTTTTTACAGAGCTTCTGGATTTCGTAAATGCCGGAGGATCCAGTACCACAACATCAAATTTCTCTCCCTTCTCCTCAAGCTCGGGAAGAAGTTCAAAAACATCCTCACAGAGGAATTTCACTGTTCCGTCCAGGCCGTTCAGACTGGCGTTTCTTCTTGCCTGCAGGACTGCAGTTTCCGACGCATCCACACCGAGAACACTCTGTGCCCCTGCAATTCCCGCATTCAGGGCAAAAGAGCCGGTATGTGTAAAGCAGTCCAGAACCTTCGCCCCCTTGCAGAGCTTCTGGATAGCAAGACGGTTATATTTCTGATCCAAGAAAAATCCGGTCTTCTGCCCGTCCCTGATATCTACTTCATATTTCACACCGTTCTCTTCAATCTGAACAAGTGTCGGAAATTCTTCTCCGATAAATCCCTTGGTAAGTTCCATTCCTTCCTGGCGACGTACCTTTGCATCACTCCGCTCATAGACTCCACGGATCCGGATCCCGTCCTCAGCAAGGACTTCCTTCAGTGCATCTAGGATCGTTTCTTTAAGACGGTCGATTCCCAGTGCAAGAGACTGTACAACAAGCACATCTGAAAATTTATCCACAACAAGACCCGGAAGAAAGTCTGCTTCTCCGAAGATCACACGGCAGCTTCCGATATCTACTACCTTCTTACGATACTCCCATGCGTCGCGGACACGTTGTTTCAAAAATTCCGGACTGATTTCTGTACGCTCATCTCTGGTAAGCATACGGACTGTGATCTTGGAATTGGTGTTGATAAATCCTCTTCCCATTGGATATCCGTCAAAGTCCCGGACCAGAACGATATCTCCGTTCACAAAGCTTCCCATGATGCTTGCGATCTCATTGTCATATACCCAGAGGCCTCCTGATTTCAGGAATCTGCCTTCGCCTTTTTTTAATGTTACTACTGCCAGGCTCATAAATTCTACCTTTTCCCTTTCTCGTTTCCCTGTCACGGTTTGCGATGTATGAGTCCACAAAACCGATTTACGGTCAATTTTATCACAGAAAAATCCATTTTTCCAGTGCTTACACAAATCCTTGTCGTAAATCACAAAATTTTCATGATATCTTTCCGGCACGACAAAAAATACCGCAGCAGAGGTTGTTTTCTCTGCTACGGTATTTTTTATCTCTTTTCTGTAAATCTTTTATTCTGCTGCGGATTCCTCAGAAGAGTCCGTGTTCTCGCCGTAAAGACCTGCCAGATATTTCATGGTTTCTTTATAAAGTGTCTGCTTATCTTCCTGGGGAACATCTGCAAGAATAGCTGCTGTCACGTCTGTGGCCTCTGTGTCCTCCTGGGAACTGTCAATACTGAACAACTTCTTCAGCTTCTGATCCATTATATTCAGCTCTGTACTCTGATATTTTTCTGTACCATCTGCCTCATAGGATTCTGTACCATCCTTCAGGATATCATAATAATCCTTCTCAACAGTTTCTGCCACACTCTTCGCTGTCTGCTCATCCAGTGTTACCGTTGCCACTGCCTCTGTATCCTCCGTTGCAGCGAGAAGGGAATCTGCATCTCCCTCATACTCGCCTTTTACAAAGAGGACAAATTTGTCATAATTGTTCTTTGCTTCTTCGCTGAGCACGGAAGTATCGTTTTCTGCACTGTCTGCCTGGTCTGAGCTGTCTGTACTTTCTGAAGATTCTGTATCTTCTTTTGCCTCCGGGATTCCGGTCTCATTACTTGTATCCTGAGAATCTGCTCCTGTTTCTTCCTCAAGACCCGGATCCTCTGTGGAGCTCTGGATCACATCGTCACCAAGAATGCTGTCATTTACATTGTTGACGATATCATCAGAAGAATCTGCATCCACATCTACGGTTTCATCACTGCTCTCGCCATCCAGCGTATCATCAGAGGAAGAGGTCTGGCCTGTGGTATTGGCATCTACCTGCTCCAGTGTTTCCTTCACATCATCATAATTGTAATCCTGCTGTGAGATCTGCTTCAGAAGAGACACGATCCTGTCAATATCGTCCTGGCTTACGGAAATATTGTTCTGCTCAGCCACATTGATAACAATATTCTGGATCTCATCTACATTCTGTACTCCGTTCTGGATCACATCCATCTTGGACTGGTTTACAACTGTTGTCGCCTCATTTTTACCAACCTTATCTGCAAGCTCACCGGTGGTTACGATCTCCTGGTTGGCAAGCTTCGTCTTGGTCTCATCCAACTTCTCTCCACTGGCCTTCTCATATGCCATCTGGATGCCGGTAAGTGCGCCTGTTCCGGATACTTCCATCGGGCAGGCAGCAACTACTTCACAGTTCTTCACACCGGATGTGGAAAGTGTCGTTGCGATCATATTACCTGTCACCCAGTTCAGATTTGCTGTGCGGACCTTGATCCCGCCGGACTGTGTAGGCTTCACATAGGCACAGCTCAAAGTTCTGGAACCGATCTGGGACTGTGGCGCAATATTATCCAGGTGTTTATGCTCATCCTCATTTGTAATGGTCATCACCTGCACCTGATCGGAACTTACATTAAAATATTTCATCATTGTCTGCTTCTGGGCATCCGTAAGATCTGCTCCAAGTGTTACTACCTTCGATGCATCTGCAAATACGGGATTTACACTTCCTGCCACAAGGCATGCACTGCAGAGCAGAGCTGCGATCATGTTTCTTTTTTTCATTGATCTTCCCTCCATATATTTTTTCGGATCGATTGTATCTACTTAACTTTTGCGGTGTAAAGCGGACATTCCTCTTCGTTACTTACATCTCCACGAATGCGAGCGCTTCACGATCTGTCGTTCTTGTCATATTATAACACAGCTGCTGAAATATTTGTAATTTATATTATATAAAAACGCTGCCGGAAATTATATCACTCATTTCTGACAGCGTTTTATTGCTTTTCTCATTTTCCCAGAGAACTTATCTGATCTGGTTTAATTTTCCGGTTTCTTTTGCTTTTTTCAACAATTCCCGGTTTTTTTCATTCATGATACCAAAATCCTTTAGCGGACAGTACACTTTTTCACATTTTCCCATGAACTCCAGTGCTTCTTCAAAGGCAGACTCCGAAATGCATTCAAAAGGCTTCTCCGTGATCACTTTTACAGCCAGTTCTTTTGCCACCTGATAATCTGCATCATTGGTATGGAGAACTCCGGTCACAAAAGGAATCCCCTGTCGCTGTAGCTTCCGATATACCGGAATCCCACTTCCATTTCCTCCGATCACAAACACCTCCGGTTTTCCGGCCGGAGGTTCCATTTCCACGCAGCCGAATTCTGCATTATAGCTTCCACGGGTGATGCCATAAAGCTTCCGAATATAATCGGAAGTAAAGATTTCCTCCGGTGCACCATATTTCTCAATGTGATCTCCATGAACACAGATCACCTGGTCAGAAATCTTCTGGGCAAGATCCAGCTCATGAAGGGACATGATCACCGTCATCTGTTTTTCCAATACCATCTTCTTCAAAATGGCAAGAAGCTCCAGCTTATGCCGGATATCCAGGAAGGAGGTCGGTTCATCCAGGATAATGATCTCCGGTTCCTGGCAGATGGCGCGTGCCAGAAGGATACGCTGTCTCTGTCCGTCACTGATGGCTGTAAAATCCCGGTCCTTCAGATCCCAGGCGTGAACCATCTCCATGGCACTTTTAACTTTTTCCTTGTCCTCTGCGGAAAGGATCCCGAGAGTTCCGGTATAGGGATATCGTCCGGTGGATACCACATCCTCACAGGTCATAAGCTCCGGTCGCATGCGCTCGGTAAGTACTACAGCCAGTTTTTTTGACACTTCCCTGTTGGTCATCCGGCTCATCTGTTCCTGTTCCAGATATACCGTTCCGCTGATCAGGGAAAGCTGTCTTGTGATACTCTTCAAAATAGTAGATTTTCCGGCACCGTTGGGACCGATCAGTGTCAGGATCTCTCCTTTATTCAGCTGAATATTGATCTCTTTGATCAGCGGTTTTCCATCATAGCCTACGGTCAGCTGATCTGTATAAAAAAAATATGATTTCATTGTTTATATCCTCTGCTGTCTGCGAATCATGATATAGATAACTACCGGTGCTCCGAAAACTGCTGTCACAGAACTGATGCTCAGCTCCGTCGGTGCAAATACAGTTCTTGCAATCAGGTCACAGAACAGGCAGAACACTGCACCGCCCAGAAAACAGGCCGGGATCACAAGCAGGGGTTTGGCAGTCTTCAGGAGACTTTTTGCAATATGAGGCACAGCGATCCCCACGAAGGAGATCGGCCCTGCAAAAGCAGTCACACAGGCAGAAAGAATACTGGAAAGCAGAATCAGAAGTATCCGGAAAGCCTTGATATTAACTCCCATATTCTGCGCGTAAGTCTCCCCCAGCTGATAGGCGCTGATCGGTTTTGACATAAAAAATACGATCACCATAGTAAGAAGTACCACAACAGCCATAGTCTGCACATTCCCCCAGGTCATACCGGAAAAGCTTCCCAGTGACCAGTTGTGAAGATTGACTATGTTGGAATCATCTGCAAAGGTCACCACAAAGTCTGTGATGGCCGAACAGATATAGCCGATCATAACACCACTGATGACCAGCATGGACATGTTGTGGACTTTTTTTGCCACAAGGAGCACAAAGCCCATGGAAATCATTGAGCCTGCAAAAGCAGCCAGGATCATGGCACCGGAACCGATGGACACCGATCTGCTTAAAAAAAAGATCATCAGAAGCGCCACGATCAGCTTGGCACCGGAAGAGATTCCCAGTACAAAGGGTCCCGCGATAGGATTGTTAAAAAAGGTCTGCAGCAAAAATCCGGAAACAGAAAGTGCTCCGCCAAGGATGATCACTGCCAGTATCCTGGGAAGACGGATCTCCCAGACGATATTATAAGAAGTTTCATCTCCCTGATGCCGGAATATGATATTCAGGATCTCCTTCACAGAGAGGTGGATACTTCCGGAATTTACATTCCATATAAATAAAAAGATTAAAAGTACCGCAAGGATCACAAAAGAGATCCCGTATCGGACTGCGCGTTTTCTGTCATTCATTTTTTCTGGTACACTCCTCTTCTGTTTTGTTATCCTGTCCTTTCGTTTCCTGCTCACAGGTGGAAACCGACAAAGGAGTTAAAGCGAACACTGGAATTTATTTCAGTTTATGCATATAGGTCAGCTCATCCAGAGAATCATCGTCTGTAGTCAGCATGGTGTGGATATCCTCGATCATGGTTCCAAGTCCGGTAGTTTCCTGGAAGAGATTTTTGCCTGTGCACCAGACATTTCCGTTCTTCACTGCCTTGAAATCTGCAAGAAGCTTACTTTTGGAAAGAAGCTCATCAATGGTCTTAAGTTCCCCGTCAATCGTACTGTTATAGATGATATAGTCTGCATCCTTCGCCTTGGCATAAAACTCTTCCATCTGCATATTCATGGTGGAAAGAGCATTGTCATTTACTCCCGTATCCTCCGGAACATAATTTCCTCCTGCGAGAGAGATCATTTCTGAAACATAGTCGCCGCTTTTTCTTATATTTACCGCACCTACGGAGTTGATATAAAAGAACGCTACGGTCTTGTCTGTTTTATCTGCTGTGAGAACCTTATCCAGCTTGTCCGTCTGCTCTTTGAAAACCTTTTCTGCTACATCTTCTTTTCCCAGAAGAACTGCGTAAAGCTTCATCCACTCGGTCCTTCCAAGAGGATGACTCTCATAGCTGGAACGCTCTACCATTACAGGGATCCCGAACTGCTCCAGCTTCTCCTGTACCTCCGGATTGTGATGGATCATGGTGGATTCAATGGCAAGGTCACAGCCCTCGTTCAGGATCAGCTCGTAATCCGGAGCACTGTACTTGCCGGCATAAATCATCTTTTTCTGTTCCATGGCGTCCTTTGCTTCCTGGATATACCATCCGTCTTCCTTGGTTCCGGAAAGCTTGATGCTGTCAATCCCGTCGATAGCGCGGAAAAGATCCATGGCCGAGGTTGCTACCAGATAGATATTGTTTATGGGCTGCTGCAGAACCGCAATGTCAGGATCCAGCCCCTCCGGTGCTTTCTTGCCTTCGGGAACTACAAGAAACTGTCCTTCCTGATCAATGGTGAGCAGCGCATAGCCATCGTTGTAGTAATCCACATTAAATTCCTTTGCGTAGGAAAGATCCATACTGTGGTCAAAGGTAAGGCCTGGAATATCCGCAGGCTTATGTTCTGTCTCTGCTGCCTGCACTGCAAAAGCACACCCCAGGATCAGGGTCAGCGTCAGAAATATGTATGAAATTATTTTTTTCATTTTTCTTCCTTTTTCATGCTCGAAGAATCAAAATTCAGGGTATACTCAATCTCGTGAGGAGTACTCATGGCTACAGTATCTGCAGTCACTTCCATTTCTGCGTCAAAGACTGTGACCGGGATCTCAAATGTGGAGTTTCCGTCTTTGTTCACCGGCTCATATTTTTCGCCGTCCACGATCATGTAATCATAATTCGGACTGCTCCAGATGATGGTTGCCGTAGCTTCTTTGTCCTTGATCTCTACTTTAGCCGGAGATTCTACAGATGCTCTTCCTGTTCCGCCTGTAAGGGTTACATCCGTCTCATAGGTTCCGTCCTCCAGCTTCAGCTCTTCCGGTTTTTTCCCTTCGGATTTTTTGTCGTCAGAGGTTTTTACAGGATTCTTTACGCTGACTTTATGGTCGTACCATTTGCCTTTTTCTCCCAGGATCGCCACGTTAAATTCCTCACCAATGGCCGGTACCGGGATATCAAATCCGTAAACCTCCTCTGTATAACCATCGCTGTACTTCACTGTATCTGTGGTCGGCTCAATGATCTCTGCTCCGTCCTTCTGGGCATCCTCGGCAGTTCCCGCAAACAGGTTAACGATCTTCTTGGAAACCAGACTTACGTGGATGGTCATTTTACCATCTTTGACCGTGAGCTCTCCTTTTTTGTCATTGGCCTCATTTACATGAAACATGCTGCTGTCTGTACCAAACTCTGCTGTATAAACGCCATCTTCCAGGGTATCTGCTTTGGTTGCATCTGTATCCTTTTCTTCGGAAGCTTCTGCTTCCTCACCGGACTCTGTTTTTGTTTCATCTGTTTTTGCCATCGCAGGCACAGAGCCCAGCACCAGGACTGATGCACTTGCCATTGCAAGAATTAAGTTTACATAGCGTTTTTTCATGATAATCTTCTCCCTTCCATAGATACAGCAATCTGCCCGGAAAACAGTCTTCCTGATCTTTCCGGGCAGTTACATTGATTTCTTATAGGTATCTGAACTCACTCAGATATTTTTATATTTATTATTCTGCGGACTCCTCAGCAGAATCAGCCTCTGTATCTGCTGCTGCATCAGAATCTGCGGACTCCTCAGTGCTTCCCAGAGAATCGATGGCTGCCTTTGTATGCTCTACATAAAGCTTCTCAACTGCTTCGATTCTTCCAAGACCCTCGATCTGGCAGTCAACCTTATCGAAGTTTCCGGATGCTACAAACTGGCTCTTCCAGGAATCCTCCTCATCACCGGCCATATCGTTATTTGCATGGTCTCCGGCAACAACCATCAGCGGACGAAGAACAACGTTCTTGTATCCTGCTTCTTTTACCTTCTCGATAACCTTGTCGCAGGCTGTATCTTCCGGCTTACCCTCTACAGTACCGATGAATGCGTTCTTCAATCCAAGGTTTTCCATCTGTGTCTGCATCTGATCGTATGTAACGTTAGCTGTATGAGATGTTCCATGTCCCATGAATACGAATGCTGTGCCAGCCTCAGCTGCTGCATCCATGCTGTCAAATCCGGCCTCTTTGCAAGCCGTATCTGTGATCGCCTGAGCAACGGCTTTCTTGTCATCATTGATCACAGTTGCATCGTCTCCAACCTCACCGAGCATTGGCTCTGCGATAGCTACAGACTCGAATTTATCTTTATAGCCATTGATCGCTTCTGTCATCTCATCGTACTCAGCACCATGCATCAGATGGGTAGGCTGTACAACCAGATTCTTAACACCATTCTCTACTGCACGGTCAAGAGCCTGCTGCATGTTATCGATCACTTCATCATCTCTTGCCTCTACATGGTTGATGATGATCTGTGCTGTAAATGCTCTTCTTACAGACCAGTCCGGA
>ENA-OPCD01001523-OPCD01001523.1-human-gut-metagenome-genome-assembly--contig:-NODE-1523-length-17717-cov-7.557921_pt1 | contig 17717 bp, 18 predicted proteins | sample MGYA00241560_ERZ501471 | MGnify/ENA primary metagenome ERZ501471 (study PRJEB25962, sample SAMEA2042578) | human gut metagenome | biome: human gut; feature: human-associated habitat; material: faeces...
GCCGGCAAATATCTGATGGAAAAGCCCCACAAACCACAGGAAAATAGCCACACAACAACCTGATACACAATAATTATTGGAGAAACATGGTCCGCTCCTGCGGACAGCAAGTTGTGTTTTCGTTAAACGAAAACAGGACGGTTTAACGGCAATCATGCCGCCAAACCGTCCGTTAAGCAGGCTCCGAAGTCGCTTGATTTACCTGTAAAATAAATTCTTCTATCTTAGAGTGCTTTTCCAATAAATTGTTATTAAGAATAATTATTTCCTTTGCAGATTTTCGAAATAATTTGATGGTGTCATTCCTGTTTGCTTTTTAAACATTCGACTAAGATGTTGCGGATATTCAAACCCCAACCCATATGCTACCTGTGCAATACTTTCACCCGTAGCAAGTTCGTTTTTTGCCAGTTGTATTATGTATTGACGGATATAATTACTTGCTGTATCACCTGTTGTCTTTTTTATCATATCCCCGAAATAATTCGATGACATGCAAAGTTTGTCGGCGCAATACTGCACTGTCGGTAAGCCATATGTCAGTTGCATGTTCCTGTCAAAGTAATCATGCAACAAACGGTCGAATTTCATCAACATATCCGAATTATCGAGTTTCCGGGTGATGAACTGGCGGTTATAGAAACGCTGGCAGAAGTTCAGGACCAACTCGATATAGCCCACAATGATGGAGTCTTGAAGTTCATCGTGCCTTTTCTGGAGTTCATCCCTTATCTGGCGCATCAGTGATGTCAAGATACCATGTTCTTCGTCGGTCATGTGCAGGGCTTCATTGACACGGTAATCGAAAAAGGAATAATTCTTTATCGTCTTTTCCAACGGGGTGCCGTGCAACAGGTCTGGATGGAACAGCAGTGCCCAGCCTGTCAGCATCACTCGTTCACCGTTGTCCTCTTTTCCGCCGATCTGTCCGGGGGCGACGCAGATGACCGTTCCCTTCTTGTAGTCGTACTTCCCACAACCGTATGCCAGGTCTATTTCCGCTTCGTCATGAAAGAAAATGCCATAAATGCTGTAATTGTTCAGGCTATGACGCACTGGGGACACTTCCGCATAGTCAATGACACTGACCAGCGGATGCCTGTCGGTATGTCCTACCCACCGGCTGTAATCGCCCACGTTTCTGACCTTCAGAATTTTGTTCATAGCATTTATATAGCTCCTTTCTTGCGAATACAAAGGTACATTATTTCAATCACATAGCCGAATGTCTGACATACCAAATTCAGTAAAAATGATACAAGTTACCCACTTATCGTTAAGTCCGCTGTCGTATAACCCGGTAATTTTGCATCATCAAAAGAAATCAAATGATGAATGAACGAATTGACATTCCAGCGGAATTGTATGAAGATGAAGTCGTGTGCTTCTTTGCAGACCGTTATCATACTTCTACCGAAAACGTGGTGAGATGTTTTCTCGTGCAAGACGGGATTTGCCCGAAACAGGAAAACGAACCCATGACTTTCCGGTTGGAAGATAATGAAATGGAGATCATGCGGGGCTTGACTTATGGAGGTCATTCTTAAAAATTACAGGATTTATGGATAGAAGAGATTTTTTGAAAATGTCATCAATGACGGCTTTATTGGCTGCCGGGGAATGGACGGGATTGTCGAAAGTCTTTGCTCAATCTACCTCGCAGTCTAAAAACGGTTATTCAAACGGAAATAATCCATCGGGGAATATGGAATACAGAAACCTCGGAGGACTGGCCGTATCAGCCATCGGTCTGGGCTGCCTGCCGATGGTAGGCTATTATGGCGGGAAATATGAAAAAAGGGATATGATTGCCTTGATCCGGCGTGCTTACGACAAGGGTGTGACCTTTTTCGATACGGCGGAGGTGTATGGACCTTATACCAGCGAAGAGTGGGTCGGCGAAGCACTCGCCCCGTTCCGTGACAAGGTAAAAATCGGTTCGAAGTTCGGCTTCGGCGTGGAGGAAGGCAAGCCGACCGCACTCAACAGCCGACCCGACCATATCCGCCGTGCGGTGGAAGGGTCGCTCCGGCGGTTGCGTACAGACCGTATCGACCTCTTGTACCAACACCGTGTCGATCCGAACGTGCCGATGGAAGAGGTCGCCGGCACGGTCAAGGATTTGATGCAGGAGGGAAAGGTATTGCACTGGGGACTGTCGGAAGCCAGCGCACGCTCCATCCGTCGCGCCCATGCCGTATGTCCTTTATCAGCGGTACAGAGCGAATATGCTATCTGGTGGCGAGAACCAGAAACGAAGATATTTCCGACGCTTGAAGAACTGGGCATCGGTTTCGTTCCCTATTGCCCGTTGGGACGTGCTTTCCTTACCGGGGTAATCGACGGGAACAGCCGCTTCAAACAGGGAGACCGCCGATGGAACCTGCCGCAATTCACGCCCGAAGCCTTAAAGCACAATATGCCGCTTGTCGCCCTTGTCCGCAAATGGGCGGAACGCAAAGGCATCACCCCGGCGCAGTTCGCCCTCGTGTGGATGCTTTCGCGCAAGGCGTGGATAGCCCCGATACCCGGCACGACCAATCCCGACCATCTGGATGATTTTCTCGGTGCGGCAACCGTTCGTCTCACTCCCTACGAAATGGAAGAGTTCGACAAGGAATATGCTGCAATCGACCTTATGGGGCACCGTGCCGACCCGTTTACCGAAAGCCAAATCGACAAATAAAGAGTATAAATGATGAAAAAGTTTTTATTGATTCCGTTTTTATTGCTTGCCGTCTTGTCCATGGCGGCTTGCGGAGGCGGTTCTGACGAGCCGTTCACTCCTGAACAGCCCGAACAGCCGGAAAATCCGGGCAGCGGTGATGATTCCGATGATAATCCCGACACGCCTGTTCCCGGTGGGAACGGTCGCTACCTTGTTCTTTATGCTTCCCGCACGAACAATACCGAACGTGTGGCGCAACTGATTCAGACGACACTCGACTGCGACATGCTTGAAGTGGAGCCGGAAACGGCATACGACAATGATTACAACTCCATGTTGGAACGGTCGCAAGAAGAACTGGCTGCCATCCGTCAGGGCAATTATCCGTCTGTCAAAACCTCGATGGAGAGTTTTGACGATTACGACATCGTATTCGTCGGTTATCCAATCTGGTACGGCAGTATGGCGACACCGATGCAAACATTCCTGCATTCCCATGCCTCCAAACTTGCCGGAAAACAAATCGCCCTGTTCGCCACCAGCGGCAGCAGCGGCATTTCCGCTTCGGTCAGCGAGGCCCGTAGCCTTTGCCCCGATGCGACAATCATCGACCGTACCCTATTACTGACCTCTTCAGGTCTTTCGCAAATGGCGACACGTGTCCCATCATGGCTTGAAGAAATCGGAGCGAGCCGTGAAGAATCGGAAACACCGGACGAAACATCTCTGAAAATGAAGATCTCGGTTGGCGACCGCACGATTACCGCCACGATGGAAGACAATGCGGCAGGCCGGGATTTCCTCTCCCGTCTGCCGTTGGAGGCTACGCTGAACGACTACAACAACACGACCGAGAAAATATTTTATCCCGATCCGGCTCTGACGACCGAAGGCGTGACACGCGGTTGTGCACCCACGCCAGGCGACATCACGATTTATGCGCCGTGGGGCAACGTGGCGATTTTCTGCAAGAACTGGTCACATAGCAACGACCTGATTAAAATAGGCCGTATCGACGGCAATGACATCGAAGCTCTGAATATCGGAGGAGATATAACAGTAAAATTTGAAAGGCAATAAGTATGACGATAGAAGATTTCAAGACATACGTAAAGACACGGAAGCCTCTTGATACGGAGGAAATACACCGTTTTATGGACGAGATGAGCAACGAAGCCCGTCGCGTCACTTTCCGTCTGAATACGGCTTATCATACGCCGGATGAAGTACGTGGACTGTTATCCAAACTGTTCGGCTATGAAGTTCCGCAATCATTGCGCGTTTTTCCACCCCTCTATGCGGATTTCGGTAAAAACATCACCGTAGGCGAAAATGTGTTTATCAACGCCTGCTGTCATTTTCAAGACCACGGTGGAGTCATGATAGGCGACGGATGCCAGATAGGTCATAATGTGGTCTTTGCCACGCTCAACCACGGTCTTGCACCAGAAGAACGAAAATCCACTTATCCTGCACCTATCGTATTAGGCAGGAATGTGTGGGTTGGCTCGAACGCCACCATTCTGCAAGGCGTGACCATCGGTGACAATGCCGTTATTGCGGCAGGCGCGGTCGTTACGAAAGACGTAGCGGCAGGTACGGTCGTGGGCGGCGTCCCGGCACGGTTCATCAAGAATATTAACAACAAGTAATAACTTAAAAACAAGTCGATTATGTTAGGCAATTTCACTTTTCACAATCCCACGAAACTATACTTCGGAGAAAACTCATTGGAGAATTTGAGTAAAGAATTAGGCAAGTACGGAGAAAAAGTCATGTTAGTGTACGGCGGCGGCTCCATCCGCAAGAACGGCATCTACGACGCGGTGCTGGCGGAGCTGCGCAAAGCGGGCAAGCAGACGGTCGAACTGTCTGGTGTCATGCCCAACCCCACCATCGAGAAGGTGATGGAGGGCGTGGCACTCGCAAGGAAAGAGGCGGTGGATTTTATCCTTGCCGTCGGCGGCGGGTCTGTCTGCGACTATTGCAAGGCGGTGGCAGGCTCCGCGTACTGCGAACATGACCCGTGGGAATATTATTTCAACAACTGGGGCGAAATGACCTGCCGGTGGATTCCTGTCGGCTGCGTGCTCACGATGGCTGGAACGGGGTCGGAAATGGACAGTTGTTCCGTCATTTCCAAACACAGCAAAAACCGGAAGAAGTTCTATTATTTCCGCAATCCGGATTTCTCCATTCTCAATCCCGCTTACACTTATACCGTGCCCAAGCACCATACGGTGGCAGGCATTTACGACATCATGTCGCACATATTGGAACAATATCTTTCGGGAACGGACGACAACACGACCGACTACATCGCCGAAGGGCTGATGCGCTCCCTCGTTGTCAGCTCCCGGAAAGTGCTCGGCAATCCGGAGGATTACGAAGCACGCAGTAACATCATGTGGACTGCGACATGGGCTTTGAACGGGCTTCTCGCCTGCGGGAAGCCCACCGACTGGATGGTTCACATGCTGGGACAGGCCGTAGCCGCCTATACCGACGCTACCCACGGGCATACGCTCTCGGCTGTCAGCGGGGCTTACTACCGCCTGCTCATCGGGCGTTCCGAAGAGGCGGTGAAGAAATTCCGCCAACTGGCGACCGCCGTGTGGGATATTGTCCCGACCGGAAAGACGGACAAGGAAATCGCGTTGGAAGGACTCGCACGGATGGAGGCATGGATGCGGGAACTGGGACTGGCGATGGACATCACGGCTTGCGGTGCCGATGCGTCGCAGCTCGAAGGAATGGCCGATGCGTGCCCCATCAACGAAAGCGGCTACGTTGTCCTTACCCGTGAGGATGTGATCGAAGTGTTGCGTCAAAGCCTTTAATACCATTTTGAGGATGAGAAAATCAATAGGAATCATCTTGTTTCTCTCCCTTTTGTTATCGTGCAATACGCAACCGGCAAAGGAGGGAAACAAACAAAACAGTACGGAAATGGAAAAGAAGAATATCGGAAACCTGCTTGCCCTCTATCCCAAACCGATGACCGTTGTCGGTGCGGAGGTTGAGGGCAAAGTGAACTGGCTCGTTGTAGGGCATACGGGCATCATCGGCCACGACCGGATTCTCGTGAGCATGAGCAAAAACCATCATACCAATCAAGGGATAAGGAAGTCGAAGAAGCTCTCCATCAACCTTGTCAGTCGTGAAATGCTGCCGAAAGCCGACTATGTGGGCAGCGTGAGCGGCGCATCGGTCGATAAATCGAACGTATTCGACTATCATTGGGGAGAGAACGGCACGCCCGTAATCGACGCCTCGCCGCTGACGATGGAGTGCGACGTAGTGGACATCTACGAAACCGAAGGCTTCGACAACTTCATCTGCTCCGTCGCTAACACTTACGCTGCACCCGAAGTGCTTGACGGCAACGGGAAACTCGATTATACACGGTTGAAACCCGTGCTGTTCGAGTTTCCGACCTATTCCTACATCGCCACTGGAGAGATTATCGGCAAATGCCTGAACTTGGACAAGCAGCCGGGAATGTGCGCCAAGGAGCCGATGACCGCCGACGGTATCGTGCGCCTGTCGAAAATCGAGGTTTACCCGCAGCATCTCGACGAGTACATGAAATACGCGACCGAGGTGGGCGAAGTCTCCCTGCGTACCGAACCGGGCGTATTGACGATGTACGCAGTCAGCGAAAAGGAGAATCCCTGCAAGGTAACCATCCTCGAAACTTATGCGAGCCGTGAAGCCTACGAGAAGCATATCGCTTCCGAACATTTCCAAAAATACAAGCAGGGGACGCTGCACATGGTCAAGTCGCTGGTGTTGTCTGACCAGACGCCGCTCAATCCCGCGAACCGAATCAATAACTTCATTCAAAAAGAATCATGAACCGAATTATTTTAATTTCAGTATTCACCGTTTTAACATTTAATGTTATGGCACAGGAAAAGATAGTACAGACAGCAGGGCGCGATCAGTTAGGCGGGTTCGCCCCGAAATTCGCAGAACTCAACGACGACGTCCTTTTCGGCGAGGTATGGAGCCGCACCGACAAGCTCGGTCTTCGCGACCGCAGCTTGGTGACGATTACCTCGCTCATCAGTCAAGGTATCACAGACAACTCGCTGACATATCATTTGCAGTCGGCGAAGAACAACGGTATCACCCGCACCGAAATCGCCGAAATTATCACGCATATCGGTTTTTACGCGGGTTGGCCGAAGGCATGGGCGGCATTCCGTCTGGCGAAAGAGGTATGGGCGGAAGAGACGACCGGAGAGGATGCAAAAGCTGCATTCCAACGCGAAATGATTTTCCCCATCGGTGAACCCAACACGGCGTATGCCCAATATTTCACCGGCAACAGTTACCTCGCACCGGTTTCGCGTGAGCAGGTGAATATTTCCAACGTGACTTTCGAGCCTCGCTGCCGCAACAACTGGCACATCCATAAAGCCACGAAAGGCGGCGAACAGATGCTTATCGGTGTGGCCGGGCGCGGCTGGTATCAGGAAGAGGGCAAACCGGCGATAGAGATTTTGCCCGGAACGGTCATTCACATTCCGGCCAATGTAAAGCACTGGCATGGTGCGGCAGCCGACAGCTGGTTCGCGCATCTGGCGTTCGAGATTGCAGGCGAAAACGCTTCCAATGAATGGCTGGAACCCGTTACCGACGAAGAGTATGACAAACTTAAATAATCAGCCGCATGTATAGATTTTTATTGATATTGCTGTCGGTGGTCGGCATGGCTACCGACACCGGCGCACAACAAAGACAGGATATGAACAAAGGAGGATCAAACCATAAAATATTGGTAGCCTATTTCTCGGCGACGGGAACGACGGCACGAGCGGCCGAAAAACTGGCGAATGTTACGGGCGGAGAGCTTTATGCGATTGTGTCTGCACAACCCTATACGAGTGCCGACCTCGACTGGAATGACAAGCGGTCGCGCAGTTCGGTAGAGATGAACGACCCTAAATCGCGTCCGGCAATCAAAGGCAGAAAGGAAAACATCGCCGATTACGATGTCATCTTCATCGGTTATCCCATCTGGTGGGACCTCGCGCCGCGCATTATCAATACGTTCATCGAAAGCCACGACCTGAAGGGCAAAACAGTCATCCCGTTCGCCACATCCGGAGGCAGCACGCTCGCGGGCAGCGCGGCGGCGTTGAAGAAAACCTATCCCGCGCTGAACTGGAGAGAGGGACGCCTGCTTAATCGTGCCGATGAGAAAAGCATTCGCAACTGGGTAGATAACTGCAAGCTATGAAAAGAAGAAAGATTCGCAGTTTAAGCGTCAGTGAAATAGGCATGGGCTGTATGGGATTCTCCCACGGATACGGCCAAGTACCGGGCGCAGGATATGCCGAAGAAGCCATTCGGGAAGCGTTCGGCTATGGATGCAATTTTTTCGATACGGCAGAAGGATACGGGAAGGAGCTTTATTATCCCGGACATAACGAGGAGATTGTCGGGCGTGCGGTCAGAGGCTTTCGCAATGAGGTTGTGATTGCCACAAAACTGCATATCCGGCCTGAGGCGGTTGAAGATTGCGGCTCCGTTTATGCTGCCATCCGCCGCCACCTTGAACGCTCGTTAAAGAATTTGCAGACCGATTACGTGGACTTGTACTATCTGCACCGCATCAACATGGAGGTGGACTATCTGGAGGTCGCCCATGCGATGGGCAGGCTCATTCAGGAGGGACTTGTCCGCGAATGGGGCATTTCGGCGGTGGACAAGGCTCAACTTGAAGCGGCGCATGCCGTAACGCCCGTAGGTGCCGTGCAGAATATCTACTCTATGGTGGAGCGCACTTCTGAAAAAGATGTCATTCCTTTTTGCGTGGGAAACGGGATTGCTTTTGTGCCGTTCTCACCTGTCGCCAGCGGACTTTTATCCGGAAAAATTACACCGGATACGGAGTTCGGTCAGGTCGATGACGTGCGTGTATGGGTTCCACAACTGAAGCGGGAGAACATAACCGGCAATATGCCCATTGTCGAAATGCTCAGGAGTTTTGCCGCAGAAAAGCAGGCGACTCCAGCGCAGGTCTCTTTGGCTTGGATGCTCCGTAAATATACGAATGTCGTGCCCATTCCCGGCTCGAAGAACAAAGAGCGCATCATGGAGAATCTGCGGGCGTGCGAAATGCAACTGACAGATGAAGAGTTCGACAGGCTGGATTCCGAACTCGACAGATTGCCGGTATATGGCATACGCGGTCATGCGGAGACCGAACAGACTTCATTCGGAAACAACTGGTTAAAACTAAAATAATTCAAGCATGAAAAGAATTCTGATTTTAGGAGCATCCGGGACATTCGGGAAAGCTCTTGTCGAGAAGCTGAGCAATGACGAAGAGTGTCATCTGACGCTTGCATCCCGTCATGCCTCGGCTTGCTACCACGAAAGTGAGCGATGCCATGTCGTCGATTGTGACGCCATGAAAGCGGATGATTTGCAGCAGGCGATGGCGGGTTGCCATGTGGTGTATTGCGCCATATCGGGCGACGATTTACCCGTTATCGCTGAAAAAACGGTATCAGCCATGAAGAAAGCCGGTTTACGCCGTATTATCTTTATGGGAGCCGTGGGAATCTACGATGAGATTCCGGCGGACATGGACGATGAAGACAATGTTAGAAACAATCCCGACCAAATACCCAACCGCAAAGCGGCGGATATTGTGGAAAACAGCGGTCTGGATTACACGGTACTTCGTCCGGGGTATTTACGGGACGGGGATAAGGATGATTTCACATTGACTTTCAAAGGCGAACAAGCGAAAGGATATGTTTCGACCATCCCCTCCGTTGTCGGGCTTGCCGTTCGTCTTATACATGATGACACGCTCTATGTCCGTCAAAGCGTGAGTATTACCCGTGATATGTCTGATACGGAAAAACTTTGATTCACTATGGAAATACGTTTTGAAAATGAAGTGGCATTTATTACGGGTGCGGCTGGCGGTATCGGTTATGCCGCCGCACGGATGTTTGCCGAAGCCGGTGCGTCGGTTGTCATGGCCGATTTGGATAGTCGGGTAACAGACCGTGCCAAGGAACTGGAAGCGGAAGGACACAACGCCATCGGTATCAGGTGCGACGTATCGGACGAGGCACAAGTGAAAGCGGCTGTCGAAAAGGCGGTCGCTGTTTTCGGCAAGTTGGATATAGCCTATAATAACGTAGGCATACATGCCGCCGTGCGGGAAGATCTGGCGGAAACCGAAGGCTGGGATTTCGACCGGGTAATTTCGGTCAATCTGCGTGGCGTGTGGAACTGTATGAAGTACGAACTTGTCGAGATGAAAAAGCACGGCAAGGGAGCCATCGTGAACTGCTCGTCGCAGGGTGGTCTGGTAGGCATCCCCTGCATCGGGGCTTACAACGCCTCGAAGCACGGTGTACTGGGACTGACCAAATCGGCGGCGTTGGAGTATGCCCGGCAGGGAATCCGCATCAACGCTATCTGCCCCGGCACCTGCGAGACACCGATGGTACGTCAGGCCATCGAGCAGTCGCCCGACCACATGGCACGTGTCATCGACGCCATCCCGTTGGGGCGTGTCGGCAAGGCAGAAGAAATCGCTTCGATGGTGCTGCTCCTTTGCAGCGACTATGCCGGCTTTGCCATCGGACAGACTTGGGCGATGGACGGAGGATATACGGCGATGTGATAAACAATAAATAGAATGAGAAACAGATTGAAAACAATCCTTGCCATTGCCTTTGTATGGGGGATGGCAATTCAAACAAACGCACAGGAAATGAATAAAGTACCAACTGTAAAACTGAACAACGGCATGGAAATGCCGCAATTGGGAGTCGGCACGTTCTTGGTCAAGGATGATGCCGCAGAAAGAGTATGCCATGCAATCAAGGTCGGGTTCCGCCTGATCGACACGGCACAGGGCTACGGAAACGAGAAAGAGGTGGGCGAAGGCATACGCCGGAGCGGAATAGACCGCCGAGAGCTGTTCATTACCACGAAAGTGAACACTACGGAAATGCGAGGCGGCACCGTGCGGCAGTCGCTTGACAAAAGTCTTGCCGACCTCGGAACGGACTACATCGACCTCGTACTCATCCACTGGCCCGTAAAAGGACATATCAAGGAGACTTGGCAGATATTGGAGGAATACGTGGACAAGGGGAAAATCCGCAGTATCGGCGTGAGCAACTTCAACCCGCACCATCTCGACGAGTTGCTGGAGTATGCACGCATACGTCCCGTCGTCAATCAAATCGAGATCGAGCCGTACATGACCCAGCACGATGTCGTGGGCTATACGTTCCGCAAGGGTATTCAGGTGGAAGCATGGGGACCGTTGGGACAGGGCGTTACCGGCGTGCTCGATGACCCTGCAATCGGCGAGATTGCCGCCCGGCACGGTAAATCTGCCGCACAGGTCATCCTGCGTTGGCACATGCAGCGCGGGCTGGTCACCATTCCCCGCTGCGACAACGATGCGTACACGGACGAGAATATCCGTATCTTCGACTTCGAGCTTTCGCCTTCCGAAATGGAGATTATTACCGGTCTGAACCGCAACCAACGTGCGTATGAACAGAACGACCCGGATAATTTCCCGTGGTAACCGATAAATCGTATCGGGGTATCAGTTGGCGGAAACAGAACTATGCGTCACACGCATTTCCTGTTGCCTGACTTGAATAATATCAGAAGTGGCAGACCATCTATCAAAGTGGTTAAATGAAAAAAGTTGAACTGATACGGACAGAAGAAAATTCATAAAGACTGTCGGTGCAGCAGCCGGAGCAACCCTGCTTTCCGGAGTCGGGATAGCGAAGGCAGCCGAATTGTTGAACGATAAAACGGATAAGAAAATGAAAATAGTAGTATTGACAGGAAGTCCGCGCCGGAACGGGAATACCAATCATTTGGCCGGACAATTCATCAAGGGTGCGGAAGAAGCCGGACACGAGGTGTACCATTTCGATTGCGCCCAGCACAAGGTTTCTTCCTGCATCGCCTGCAACCGTTGCGGAATGAACGGTCAGTGTATATTCAACGACGATTTCGGGCAGCTTCGTCCGCACCTTGTGACCGCCGATATGGTGGTATTCGCCACGCCAATGTATTACTTCGGATTCTCTTCGCAGCTCAAAGCCGTAATAGACCGCTTCTATGCGCTCAACGGGCAGGTCAAGGGAAGCGAGAAACGGTCGGCCTTGCTGATGGCATACGCTGATACAGCTGCGGAAGAAGCCGAGCCGATGCTCTCGCATTACCATACGCTGCTCCGGTATTTAGGATGGAAAGACTGTGGAACGGTCGTGGCGGAGGGAATGTGGCCGACGGGTGCGGTGAATGACACGGAATACAGTCGACAGGCTTACGAATTAGGACGTAAATGTTTCGGGTAATCATGCTACGGATTCATGTAACGATGCAATACGTTGGTTATAGAGCAGATATATCGAATTAAAACAAAACCAATATGATAACGCCCTTATTTATCGGCGGTCTGGGTATGCAGGAAATGCTACTGATCGCATTGGTCGTGCTGCTGTTCTTCGGTGGCAAGAAGATTCCCGAACTGATGAAAGGTCTCGGCAAGGGAGTACGTTCGTTCAAGGAAGGGATGAACAATATGGAGAAAGAGATCGAGGAGGAACCGGTGAAAAAAGAATAAGCGGATGGCGGCTGATACAGACAAACAATCTTTCTGGGAACATCTCGACGTGCTGCGGGCGGCTATCGTTAAGAGCCTGCTCGTGGCCGTCGTGTTCGGCGTGGCAGCATTCTGCTTCAAAGAAGAGCTGTTCGCAGTCATCCTCGCGCCCAAAGATGCAGACTTCATTACCTACCGCCTGCTCTATTCGCTCGGCGGTCTGGTGACGGAATCCGGTGCGCCGGATTTTCTCGTGAAGCTCATCAACACGGGACTGGCTGGGCAGTTCATCATCCACATGAAAGCCGCACTATGTGCAGGTGTTCTCTGTGCATCGCCATACATCCTCTACCAGTTGTTTCGCTTCGTATCGCCTGCTTTATATGTTAATGAGCGGAAATATGTGGTGCAGGTGGTCGGAGGCGGCTATGCTATGTTCGCCTTGGGTGTGGCGGTCAGCTACTTTCTGATTTTCCCGCTGACGTTCCGTTTCTTGGAAACCTATCAGGTCAGCGGTGAAGTGGAAAACATGATTGCCTTGCAATCCTACATTTCCACGCTGATGACCATGTCGTTGGCAATGGGGCTTGTTTTTGAGATACCAATTCTATCGTGGCTGTTCGCCAAACTGGGATTCCTGTCGGCCGATTTTATGCGCAAATACCGCAAACACGCCATCGTGGTTATTCTTGTGGTGGCAGCTATTATTACGCCGACTTCAGATGTATTTACGCTTTCGCTCGTGAGTCTTCCGATATGGATATTATATGAAACGAGTATTCTACTCGTGAGTAAGATTCATAATTAGTGCTATCATGTGGTTAAAATTAAAAATATCTTTCGGTTATGCCGTCTTGGTCCTGCTGTTGGCATTCATCGTCTATCAGTTCCGTCAGGAGCAGATGCAAAGACACACGCTGCGCAAGGAGGAGAAGGAGCTGGTGGCGATACACCGCCTGGCTGAAAAGAGCTACATCGGTCTATTGGACCTCTCCACCCATGCCGAGATTGCCGTCATATGGAATGATGACGACCTGAGGGAATACAGCCGCAAACGCCGTGGGGTTTGTGACAGCCTGCAGCTTCTGAAGGAATATGTCCATACCCCGTTACAGAAAAGCCATATCGATTCGTTATGTCTCCTTCTTTGGAACAAGGAACTCCTTCTTGCCAAGGCGATGCATACCTTCAATGAGCTGCAAGGTATAGGTGACATTGTGCAGGAAAGCATCCCGGCCATTGTATCGACAGCCCGGAAACAGGCTGCGCGGCAAAAGGAAAATACGGTTTCTCCGGGAACCGGTGAGAGAGATACTCCCAAAAAGAAAAGAAGCATTTGGGATATCTTCCGTAGAAAAGAAAACAAATCCGCTTACCTGCAACAGAGGGAAGAGACCGAACGTAAACGGCAGTCATTATCCGCCACCCCTCCAACCGGGACGACAACACGCATGCTCCGCTCCCTGAATGAGAGGGTCGCCCTGGAACAGGCCGAAAGGCAGGCCCGGCTACTGGCACAGATGGACAGCCTGTACACCGGCAGTGTGGAGCTGAACGGGAGGATGAACAATATGGTCTCCGAATTTGAGCGGGAGAACAACGAGCGTTTTACCGCACGCTACAAGGCCTTTGTCCTTGAACGTGACAACTCCTACTATATGGTAGTCGGCCTCGCCCTGTCCGTCTCCCTGCTGGCGATCATGCTGTATACCATCATCCACCGGGATCTGAACCGTTGTCTCCGGTACGAAAGGGAGCTTGAACAGTCCGACAGGAGGAATCGGGAACTGCTCCGCTCACGCAAGGAATTGATGGCCTCGGTGGCCCACGACCTGCGCGCCCCGCTGGCGGCCGTCAAAGGCTGCGCGGAGCTGTTGCCCTCGGAAAGCGACGTCAGCCGCAGGCCCGGCTATCTGGACAACATCCTGCACTCGTCCGATTACATGCTCGGCCTGGTAAACACGCTGATGGAATACCACCGGATGGATGAAGGCGGGGTCCGTTCCAATGACACGCTCTTCAGCCTGAAGGTCCTGTTCGAGGAAATAGCGGACGGCCATCGGCTTGCCGCCAGGCAGAAGAACCTAATGTTCACCGTATCCTTCTCCGGTCTGGACACCATCGTCTGCTGTGACGGCTCGCATATCCGGCAAATAGCCGACAACCTGCTGTCCAACGCCCTGAAGTTTACGCCCCACGGGGAGGTGCGCCTTGAGGCGGAATACCTGTATGGGGAACTTTGCATCTCTGTCCGGGATACCGGCGTGGGAATAAGCGCAGAAGAGAAAGAACGGATATTCGGGGCGTTCGAAAGGCTGGACAACGCGCGTGGCATTCCAGGGTTCGGACTGGGGCTGGCGATCACGGCCCGGCTCGTGTCTGAAATGCGGGGCCGTGTGGAGGTAAAGAGCGTCCCCGGTGAAGGCAGCCGCTTCTCCGTTTTCCTTCCCGTGCCATCGGCCGGACAGTCCGCCCCTCTGGAAGAGAAGGTGTTTCCGACCTGTGAACCGCCCGGCGGCATCCGTGTGCTGGTCATGGATGACGACCGCATCCAGCTGGAGATCACCCGGGAGATGCTCTCTCGCAGCCGGATTCACTGTGACTGCTGCACGGATGTCCGGGAACTGATGGACTGCCTGAAAAGGCAGGAGTATGATCTTCTGCTGACCGACATACAAATGCCCGGTGCGGACGGCTTCTCGGTCCTTGAATTGCTGAGGGACTCGAACATCCCCCGGGCGAGGGAGATTCCGGCCATAGCCGTCACGGCACATTCCGGTAGGGAAGAGGAATATCTCTCCGCAGGTTTCGCCGGATGTATCCATAAGCCTTTCTCTGCAGAAAGGCTGGTAACCGCCATCATGGGGGGCATAAAAGGGAATGGGAAAGAGTGGAGGCCGGACTTCTCCCTCCTGCTTGCCGGAGAGGACAACCGGCAGGAAATGCTGGGGCTGTTTGTCAGTGAGAGCCGCAAGGACATCGACAGGCTGTCAGCCGCCGTGAAAGAAAAGGACAGCCGGGAAATCATTTCCATCCTCCACAGGAACTTGCCGTTGTGGGAGACGGTACGTCTGGACTATCCGGTGGCGGTTCTGAGAGTGCTGGTCAAATCCGACGCGGGCCAATGGGAGGATGAGGAATATGTGAAAATAGAAAAAATAATCGGTGCCGTCAGGGAACTGATATCCTATGCGGAACTGATGCGGAAAGAGAGACAGGAATGAAAACGATACTTATTTTGGAAGATGACGTGATTTTTAGCCGCAGCATCGGCAACTGGCTGAAGAAGAAGGGGATGGCGACCGAACATGCTACGACGCTGTCAGCTGCCCGCAAGGCCCTTTCCGCAAGGGAATTCGACCTTGTCCTTGCAGATCTCCGCCTGCCGGACGGGAACAGCACCTCCCTGCTGGAATGGATGAACGAGAGGTTCTACGCCACCCCGTTCCTTATCATGACCAACTACGGGCAGGTGGAGAACGCGGTGGAAGCCATGCAGCTGGGGGCGGCCAACTACCTGTGCAAGCCCGTCCAGCCGGACAAGTTGCTGGAAGCTATCGGAAAGATATTCAGCCGTTCTCGGAATGACGGGAGTGAGTTCTACCGCGGGGAGAGTGCCAAAGCGCGGGAAATGTACCGGTTAGTGGGGCTGGTGGCACGTTCCGACATTTCCGTGCTCATTCGGGGAGCCTCCGGTACGGGAAAGGAGCATATCGCCCGCGAACTGCATGAACAAAGCCACCGTAGGAACAAGCCTTTTGTCCCGGTGGACTGCGGAACCATTACCGGCGATCTTGCCAAATCTGAATTTTTTGGGCACCGCAAGGGGACGTTCACCGGAGCCTACGGTGACAGGTGCGGACTGTTCCAGACGGCTGATAGGGGTACGCTGTTCTTGGATGAGATCGGCAACCTTTCCCCCGAGACACAGATACTCCTGTTGCGTGCCCTACAGGAAAGACGCTACAAGCCCGTCGGCTCTACCCGGGAATACGCCTTTGATGTCCGTCTGGTAGCCGCCACGAATGAAAACCTGGAGAGGGCGATATCCGAAGGGCGTTTCCGGGAGGACCTGTTCCATCGCCTGAACGAGTTCACCATCAATGTCCCCCCTCTCTCGGAATGCGGGGAGGACATACTTCCGTTAGCGGAGTTCTTTATGAGGCATTTTTCTGAAAAGCACCGTAAGCCCATACGCGGTTTCAACAGTCTGGCTGCGGTTTCATTACAAAAATATCCCTGGCCCGGCAACATACGCGAACTGAAAAACTGCATCCAACGTGCTGTCCTGCTCTCTGCAGACGGATGGATCTCACTGGAGGGGCTGAATCTGGACCTCACTGTTGGACGGGAGGAAACCGCTTCTCTCTCAGAAGAGGAGAAAGAAAAACGTCTGCTTCTCAAGACCCTTGAAGAGGCAGAGGGCAACCGTGCCCGTACGGCCAGGATGCTCGGTATCAGCCGGACCTCCTTGTACGAGAAATTAAAAAAATACCGGATTATATGAGCGGGCCAGCATTCTTCCAAAAGGAGGAAGTGAAATCAGATACTCTCTTTAAGGTTGATTGTAAGTCAATTAAAAATAGAAAATGATTGTTTTTTTAGACAATAAAGTGTATATTTGCATTGAAAGAATCGTTCTTTGACTGGTGCAAAGGAAAACAGAATATTGTAATTTGCTCGTTTCTAAATCGTTACCTACTTAGTGATAAGTAGAGTATAACTGTTTAATATTCAACTATATAGAGAATGTACAATGTTTTAAGCAGTGGAAGGTTATGTGTTTTCTGATTCCGGCTTCGGCTATCCATTGTTTCAAGGGATGATGGGTCATGGAGCGGGTTAAGCCTTTGAAGACTTTTCCGGTACCCCATTCGCCACACAACTCCAGTGCCTCCTGACTGATGGGGAGGGTGGCCTCGGTTTCTGTTTTCTCGGTGCAAATACGGATGTAGTAGCCTTGATCCGGCCCGACTTCAAAATCACGCCAGTCCAGCTTCAGAATATCACTGATACGGAGACCGGTCATGCAGGCAAACAGGGAGGCCTGTTTTAAGACTGGAATCTTACACGGAGTAGCGGCCAGTTTCTTGACTTCATCAAGTGTCAGATACTCTTTCTTGACCTCTTTCCATTCGATTTTTTCCAAAAAATCGTTCAAATTCTCACGCAACATCTTCTCTTTATAGGCTATTTTCAGTAAGGCACGGAAAGTCGAATAATAGCCGGCTGCCGAATTACGTGAGATATAAGCATTGGGATGATTGATCTGTTTACATTTGAGCAGGTAATCCCTGAATTTCTCGCACAGTTCCACGGTAACATCACCAAAGGTGCATTTGCCGCTGACAAATTTCTCGAAGTGGTTATACACACAATCCCATTTCTCATATTTTTCCCGTGCCTTTGTCCGGAAGTAGGCGAGGAAAT